>Ga0233433_10000957_pt1 | contig 29447 bp, 26 predicted proteins | sample SI_122_August201_5_FD_179868 | JGI IMG/M metagenome (GOLD analysis project Ga0233433, IMG submission 179868) | Seawater microbial communities from Saanich Inlet, British Columbia, Canada - SI_122_August2016_100_MG | ecosystem: Environmental > Aquatic > Marine > Inlet | place: Canada: British...
ACGGGGAAAAACGGAGCACCGTCGACGAGCAAGGCCCGGCTGAATTGGTCTATCTTTATTTCTCGCTCAGCCGGAGCTAGTTTTCTAATCTCAACTTCCAGCGAATCGACGGCACCCGCCGCATTGAACCAATGGGCGACGATCCGGTACTGGCCTTCTACCAGTGCATCGGCGGCAAAAGCTCCGCGCGCCTCCCGACCGACCAGGTTTAAATCCACCCGATCCAGCACCTCTGCACCATGGCGCAATGCCACAATTGCGTGAATCGGGGCGAAATCAGGCCGATTGCATTGAAGGCGAAAGCGTATCTGCCCTTCACGCGTATAATACGAGCGATCCGCTGTTAACTCCCAGGCGGGCCGGGCAAAGAGCAGCAAATCCTCAACGGCGTGAACCTGCGTGCCCAGTTCCAAATCGTAAAGCCGCAAGACCGCGCGATGCATTCCGGCCTCTTGCAAACGATAGGGCAAAGCATACCGCCCGGGAATCCCACCCGGAACTTGCAATCGATGCTCGACTTTATTCCGCCGCCCCGAGGGCGCTTCCCATTCCAACGAGACCAATAGCGGACGCGAGCCCGTGCCAGGCCTGAACAACCGCAAACCCAGGAAATTTTCGCCCTCTACGGGCGATTCCTCTTGTATCACCTCGACCGTCGGGGCCAAAGGCGCCTTCGAACCAATCTGCCCGCAAGCCCCCAACAGCGTTAATAAAATAAAGTAAAAGGGCCGAGAGGTTTGCCCACTCAGCCACCCCCACAACCAGTACCGCGCCCAGGTCGATCGGCGCCTCAAAGCTCCTGGCCGGACTGCTCGGTCTCCAACAAGTGCAACCGGTCGCGAAGCGAAGCGGCCAATTCGAATTGGTCTTCTTCAACCGCGGCCTGTAACTCGGCGACGAGGCGCTCGCGCGGCGAGCGTGGCCTACTGGTCTCTACTTCGCTTTGCCACTCGCGCAAAAAGAGCAGTTCTGGGCAATCGTCTAGCTGGCCCAACTGACCAATCTTCTCGAGAAAGGCTTCAATCTCAGCAATGCCCTGGCGAATTTCTTCGACAGCTTCCTTATGCCCGTCCTCATCCAAATAAGCCAATGCCCGAGCTTGGATCCGGTGCGCGGTAACGAAGACCCGGTACTGCTCGGCCAATTGGCGATCCTCGTCATTTTCTGCATAATCGTAACACATATCGAGGATCTTCAGATTGTGCTTTGCATCCTCTTCGGCTCGCTGATATTCCTTTAGCTCGAAAAAGCTAATTCGCCGCCAATAGTATTTCATGGCCTCTTGCGCCAAATTCCAGCAATCTTCGCGCGACAAACTGAAGGTACCTGGACCTTGATCGTCTTCGCGCTCCACCTTCTTCTCTTGGTAGTAATCCAAGAGGGAGGCATAACCATGCGGACGGATGGCGTCGGGACGGCCGCTCCATTCCAACTGCATCAAACCCAGATCCATGCGGATCTGTATTTTTTGCCCGCCGCGTCCCCCGTCAATCTTGCGCACACTCAACTCACCAGGTGCGTATTCCCACCCCCCAAGGAGCGGACCGATATCGCTTTTCATAATGGTTAAAAACCTTGAAAAATTCTATGCTTAGGTCGATTTTTCTCGGCTAAGATCGACCTATAATATACGATTCGTTTGTTTTTGTCAACACATTAGTAAACAGCGGTAGAATCACTCGTATCCGACGGAGGATCGCCTCTTATTTCCGTAATAATAGACAGCAGTTCTTTACGCATTGTCGGGTGCAAACGGTTGTTCCCCATATAATTCTCGATCTCAGAGATCGCCGGCTCGCCGACGCGCACCAGCGCATCGTGAGCCAGTGTCCTTTCTTCAGCCGTCGGATTGTATTGCATTTGATTGCGTTCGATCGGTGTGCCGAACATGCTGACACGGGGTTCGCCGCCCTGGCCAAAGGGGTCCATACCGACATTCGGATAACGCCGGGGGCCGCCCGTAGAATCAGCACCGGCCGGACCAAAAGGGTAACTCTGTTCTTCACCCGTGAATACGCCCTTTTGCGTGCGTTGCTCGCTGCGCAAGATCAGAATACTATAATAACTCAGCGCATTGACCAGGATCTCCGCCGATTTGGCACCGCCCATCGCTCCCAACGACTCCACCGCAGCCATTCGCAACTCGGCATCGGCGGTATTGAGCGAGCGATCGAGCAAACGGCCAATTTCAGGCGCGGCACTCTGATCGCCGATGGCACCCAGCGCACGAAGCGCGTCTTGCTTGAGGGTCGTTCGCTGTTCATAGGAGTGCAGTACACTCGACAACACCGGCACCGCCCGGCGGTCGCCGACCTCACCGAGTATTCGCGCCGCCTTGCGTCGTGTGGCATATGGATAATCCTGACGAGACACGATCTCCATGATCTTATACAGTTGATCGTCGTTGCCCTCAAGATAAAGCTTGTGCATCTGGTTGACGTTGGTGCATCCAGGCAGGGCCAAAAGCGCCGCCAAAAGCACTATTCTATGCATTATAATCTCCCGTATTCCTCCCCTTGCAAAAGGGGGGCATTTCCTCTATACTCAGACATTCATTTCCACAACGCCTTCTATGGCAGGAGTTTTAGTGAACGCCGCACAGACACACGACCGCCAGACAATCCCCGGCATTAAAGATACGCTCGCCGTTTCAAGCGGCAAGGGCGGAGTCGGCAAGTCCACGCTCACCGCCAACTTAGCCGTCGCTCTCGCCGGTAAGGGCCTGCGAATCGGGCTGCTCGATGCCGATATCTACGGACCCAACATCCCAGGCATGTTCGGCCTCAGCGGCCGCCCAGAAATGCACGAGTCGAGCGGACGCATCCAACCCCTGGCGGCCCATGGAATCACGGCCATTTCGATGGGGCTTCTACTCGACCCGGGCACGCCGGTCATTTGGCGCGGCCCAATGCTGGCCAAAATGATCCACCAATTCCTCTTTAACGTCAACTGGGGCGAACTTGATCTATTGCTCCTGGATTTACCCCCAGGCACCGGCGACGTACAAATCACATTGACCCAGATCGCCCCGCTCACAGGTGCCTTGATCGTGACCACCCCCTCGGCGATCGCCCTCGAAGACGTCCGGCGAGGCGTCGAAATGTTCCGCCAAACAGCGGTTCCCCTAATCGGCCTGGTCGAAAATATGAGTTATTTCTCATGCGACAAATGCGGCCACGACGAAGCGATTTTCGGCGAAGGCGGCGGCGAGGCCACCGCCCGCCACTTAGACATCCCCTACCTCGGCCAAGTTCCACTCGACCCGCTTGTCGGCCGCCAAGCCGATGCCGGCGAGCCGATCGTGCAAGCCCACCCCGATGCCGCGAGCAGCCAGGCGCTCCTGCGTCTGGCCGGTGACGTCAACAGCTATTTCCAATCCGCCTGATGCCGCCGATCAAAGCCTACCGTCCTATACGGCACCCAGTACTGGAACGAAGTCATCGACATTGAAGCCATGGCCCGCTGGGGCACCATCCGCGAAGAAGACCTCAAATTATCCCACCGCGCGGATACACCCGAAGCAGCGTTTAGCTACCTTCAGCAGAAACTCGAACCCATCGTGGCGGCAAAACAACAATGAATCGCGTGAATATAGCCTGTGTCGGCGCCGGTTATTGGGGCAAGAATCTGGTGCGCGTTTTCCACGACTTGCCCGAGGTCCATCTGAGCCAGGTCTGCGACGCCGACCCTAAAATCCGCGCCGCCATCCAACAGCAATACCCCGAAATCCAAACGGGCGCCGACTACGACCTCTTGTTGGCCGACGAGTCGATTGATGGTGTTGTTTTAGCCGTACCGGCCGTGCACCACTACGCATTGGCACGAAAAGCCCTCGAACAAGGCAAGCACGTCTATATCGAAAAGCCCATGACGCTCAATTCCACTGACGCCGAACACCTAATCGAACTGGCTGAGGAACACGACCGCGTCCTGATGGTCGGCCACCTGCTCGAATACCATCCCGCCGTGCAGATGCTCCGGCGCCTAATAGAGTCCGGCGAGCTTGGCGATCTATACTACTTATATGCCCAACGCGTCAACCTAGGCATCGTCCGCAAGGACGAAAACGCCTTGTGGAGCCTGGCACCGCACGATATCTCGGTGATCCTGCACCTGCTCGGCCAGAAGCCCGACGCCGTCAGCGCCCGTGGCGAGTGTTATCTACAACCGGGCATCGAAGACGTCGTTTTTGCCAATCTGCACTTTGCCGACGGCAAGATGGCGCAATTACAACTCTCTTGGCTCGATCCGCATCGGATCCGCCGCCTGACCGTGGTCGGCAGCCGAAAAATGGTGGTCTTTGACGATGTGGAGAGCACTGAGAAGGTGAGGATCTACGACAAGTCGGCCGAACGCCCCGAATACGATTCTTACGGTGACTCCATCAGTTTGCGCTTTGGCGACGTGGTCATCCCGCGCCTGGAAATGGCCGAGCCGCTCAAGTTGGAATGCCAGCATTTCGCCGAATGCGTGCGCAATGGCCAAACCCCTCTAAGCGACGGCCGCGACGGCTTGCGGGTCGTTCAGGTATTAGAAGCCGCCCAGGCATCGCTGCGCCAAAACGGCGCACCGGTGCAAATCAGCTAACGCACTTCGAATTCCGATCTAACCTCGGCCTGGTTCCCACTCATATCCCGCACCCTCACCAGCAGGTTGTGCTGCCCCGGTAGCAAATCCTCCGGCAAGTGCCCATGTACCAGCCCCGCGTCCGGATCGTACTCGGCAAGAATCGAACGGCCATCGAGGACTAACTCGATATCTTTTTCACGGCCAATGCCGGCTCCCATATCGCGAATCGCAGCACGGATAGTCGGGCGGGCTTCAACGACCTTGCCTGCGGCTGGCCGCAAAGCGTCAATCTCGGGCGGCACCAGGTCGGCCAAGAGCGCATAACGGCCAAAATGGCGCACCTTCGCGCCGACCTGCCCATGTGCCGCATCCCATTCGTTGCCCACCATCCCCCACTTCCCTTCGGCGACTTCTCGATAAATCCCCAGCTTTTCCGCAGGCCAATCCCCCCCTTCGTACCGCAGACGAATCTCCATCTTGCGGTCAAAGCTGAATTCAGGCCCCAATGAAAAAGCGGCACCAGCGACGAGTAATTCTTGGGGGGTTTGCGGTTCAAAAACCTCGACCTGGGGGAAAAAGGGGGTATAAACACTCGCCTCCGCAAAACGCAATGTTATCTGTCCGCCATAAAAGGATAGATCATGCGCTATGCCTGGACGGACCAACTGTCGGTCGAGCAACACTTGCTCAACCGGCAAGCCCTGTGCATATAGATCAACCGGTATTTGCGCCGAATCACCCGGTTTGATTGGCACCGCGACCCGGAATTCGCGCAAGCCGGTCTGCCGTGGATCGAGCCAGCTCGCCCCGACCCGCACCCGCGGCGCAGCACTGGGCACCTGGTCATGGCGCATGATAATTTCGACAAAATCCTGATGCGAACGGCGCTCTACGACAAAACCAGATACCGGAACCTCCTCAGCCTGCTCTTCGCCCGCCTCAACAGGCAAACGGCAAATGGCGAAAGCCCCCTCCCCAGCCGGATCCAACGCCCGAACCCGCCAGTAGGCGGCACCGCGGTGAATTCTCCATTTTAGCTCTCCCAACCGGCTCTGTCGCCGGTCGACTTCTTTCCACGTCTCACCGTCGAGAGAACTCGCTAGTTCGACCGCTACTAACGCATCGTCCGCGTCCGTCAATTGCGCTTCTATTGTATAAATACTATCCGCCGAAATAGAAATTCGCGCGTTGGTGATCTGCGGCGGCGCATCGACCAACAGGCGAAAACGCACCCGGCTTTCGTTGCCGTTGACATCCGTGACCATAATGACCGCTTCATGCATTCCCTTGCCCAACGCGCCCTTACCCGTATTTAGCAGCCCATTACCGCGTTCCTTATAAAATCCAAGCCGATTGCCGGGCAGGCGGCATAGATTGAAAAAATCCCCGGCGCCACCTGCAAACTTCACCAACGAGCGATCGAGAGCAATCTGGTGCATATCCGCGTAGGCAACTCGATCGTACTCGGCAGCAAAATAAGCACGACCATCCAACTCCAACGCGGCGCTATAGGGCGCAAGTTCATTGGACGCGCCATCGGCCCGATCGTACATCTGTATACTAACCCCCACCCAACCGTGTACCTGTATCGGCTTGGCGACCGTAAACTCGCCTCGCTCGGGCCTAAAACGCAAACCCAACACATAAGGGTCATGACCGCCCTCGACCTGGGCACCGCTGCCATAGGGCGTGATCGCGACGCGTTGTAACGTCGGCGCAATCGTATCGGCAATGGCAAAACCGTGCAAGAGCGGATTGACGGGGACATTATCCCCGTCGCGCAATTCCAAATGCAAATGTGGTGGCCCAGCGCCGCTTTGCCCGCTCCAGGCGATAAGCTCGCCGCCCTCAACGGGCAGATCGCCTTCGTTGAAATACAAATCCACGCTATAGCTTCCGCGCTTTACTTGCGCCTTGTGGACGCGCTCGGCAATCTGGGGAACGAATCGTTGGAGATGACCATAAACCACGGTCCGACCATCCGACAGTTTCAAATATACCGCGCGACCATACCCCCAAGGCGAAGTACGCACCCGCCAGATATAGCCATCCGCCAGGGCCTGTACCTCATACCCCGTCTTGCCCCAAGTTTTGACATCCATACCGGCATGGAACGCCGTCGCACGCGTTTCTCCGAATGTCGAGGAGAGCGCCGGCTCGAGACGCAATGGCCAAAAGAGACGCTCCTCAGCACCGCCCGGTACAGCCAAAACAACGAGCGCCAGCAACACCGACTTAACCATTGCCATCCTCGTGTATCTGCAGGATAATATCATCGGGGGTAACTTCGAGAAAATGCAGAGGACTTTCGGTCCAGGACCCGGTATTGAAATAGCGCAAACCTTGGCGCTCAATATCCATAGGCGCGTGCGTATGTCCACAAACGACCGCGCCAAAACCCTGCTCGCGGGCGGAGCGCAGCGCATTATTGGCAACGTGCTCGCTGAGCATGCGGTAGAATAACGACCACTTCTTAGCGTATTCGGCGACGTGCATATTGCGAAAACCAAACATAACGCGGAGGCGGTGAAAACGGCGGAAGAGCCACTTGAATATTCCGTGGCGCGGCATCAATCGATCGAGTCGGTCGCCGTGCACGACGAGCAGTCGTCGCTCGATCGCCCAACTATCGGCAAATTGGATCTCCCCCTTTTCGGCCAACTCAAATTCGGCGTCGTGGTTGCCGTATACCCAGATAACGGGTCGAATCCGCGACTCGCTCACCAGGCGATCAAGCACGGCACCGTGTTCTTTAGGCAACGGAGCGCGGGGATCATCGATAATATCGCCATTGAGCACCAACTGCACTCCCCCAGGCAACGCATCCAGCCATGAGATGAAAGTCTCGTGGTGAAAATAAGCCGATCCCAAATGCAAATCACTAACGATAAAACTGCGTTCGACGATCATGCTCCTTGCTATATCTATAAGGTATGTATAGAATTATTTAACATTTTATGAATAAAGACAGAAACGCACCATCGCGCAAAGCGTTCGACCCGGCCAAACTGCAGGCCCTGCTCGAGCATCTCGGACGTCTTCTGCCCGACGAAAAACAACGCCAGGCTTTTTATAGCTGTTCGCAAACACAGCCACCGGCCTCGCTGCGTCTCAACCCCCTGCAAGCCCAGTCCCAGACCCTAGAGCCCCTCTTGCGCCAACTCGGCGAACCCGTGCCGTGGTGCGAAGACGCCTTTGGCATGCCCGAGAGTGAAAAAGGCCTCGGGCAAATGCTCGAACACGCGATGGGCGCACTCTATGTTCAGGCCAAAGCCCCGATGTTGGCCGTCGAAGTGCTCGCCCCACGCCCGGGTGAACGCGTGCTCGATCTTTGCGCCGCACCCGGCGGCAAGAGTATCCAGATCGCTGCGCGTATGCAAAATAGTGGCCTGTTGTTGCTCAACGAGATGCGCAGTAAACGCATGCCCTCTCTCGTCGGTAATCTCGAACGCTGCGGCGTCGCCAATTTCGTCGTCAGCCAGGCCCCCGGCGCGATGCTCGCCCGCTACTTCCACAACTTCTTCGACCGCATCCTCGTCGACGCGCCGTGTTCGGGAGACGGCATCGTGCGCAAAGACAAGAATATGCTCAATTACTGGTCCTCCGAGAATGCCGGGCACTTCGGACAACAGCAAATAGGTCTTTTGCGCGCCGCCTTCCATATGCTGAAACCGGGCGGTAGCCTGGTCTATTCGACCTGCTCTCTTTCATTAGAAGAAAATGAGGAAGTACTGCTCGGCCTTATACGCCGCTATGAAGCCAATGTCGAGATTCGCGCAATCGACAACTATGAAAATCAGCCACTGCCCGCCGAGATAGCCGCACAATATCCAGCCGATTTTTCTCGCGGTGTCCGCGTCTGGCCACATCACCACAATACCGAAGGCGCCTTTGTCGCCCATCTCTGCAAACGCGAGCCGACCATCAGCAGCCACCGCGACGCAGACGCCGCCAGCTGGTTGCCACAGACCCGCTGCGATGCTGCAGCCGATGAGGCGAGACGCGCGATAGAAAGCCGCTGGCAATGCGATTTGCCTCGCCCCCCAGGTCAGGTTTACACCCTCAGTAGCCGCCTGCTCACTCTGCAACCGGCACTAGGCCCGGCCATCCAGCAACACCTCCCGCACTTCGTTCGCAGCGGCATGCGCGTTGCCCGCCACCACAAAGGCTACAGTTTTATCAGCCAACAAACCGTCGCTCTTTGCGGACATCTTATGCAGGGCCCCAGCATCGAACTGAATTTCTCGCAATTGCAGAGCATCTTTCAAGGACAACTGGCACAACTGGATCGGGCCACCGATCTCAAAGGCGAGGTTCTCTGCCGCTTTGGCCCGTGGACAGCCTGCCGCGCAATAGTACAAGAAGGAGGCTTATTGCTCGATGGCATGTTACCGCGCAATTTCTTCCGCAATAATCTGCGCACGCTCGTTTAAAAAGCACTTTTTTCCTCTAATCCCACCAGAAATAAGCAAAATACAGACAAATATCGCTCATTTGTACCTTTTATTCGCCCAAATCGCCTCGATTTGAGTGCAATAGGGAAGATTTTACCCTAGCCCTAGTAGATTTTTCCCTTCTGTTTTCCGTCAATTTCCTCGCACTTTCCACATCTTGTGTCCACGCACCGCCCCCGCCCTATATACGCTGATAAGTCCTATGAAAAAACACGTAATACCACATAGTTTTTCATAATTTATTTTCGCTCATATTTCATTTATAAATAGTATGTTATGACTATAGTTGTCATTGCCAGAGCTGAACTGGCACAGCCCTTGCAATAGGATGGGCAGACAGACTTAGTCCTCTTGTTTTATGAGATCCGGGGGCGGGAACTCCCCTCCTTTCACATCTGCCGCTCCTCGCGCAGATGCAGCTCCCGGGTCTCGACTTTAATCGTAGCGCAAAGGAATGCTATGCGTCGCCATCACCCCTATTCGAGCCACGTGCGACTCTTCCTTTTTCTTACGTTGCTCAGCAGTATTTTTGCTCTCTGCATCAAAATTACCAGAGAGAGCGATTACTTAATCACGAGCCACACCCGATCCAATGCGGATAGGGTACACCACTCAGCTATCGGCAATAACACAGCCTTGGCGCTCAAATAGATAGGACAGGGAAATGTTGCAACTGAGATGGTACAGAGCGCAGTTGGATAGACTACCAACAGACAGCAAAGAGAAGATGAACCAAGCGTTATTGAGCGCGATGCACCGGGGCAGTTTGCCCAGCAAACGCGAGTGGGAGTGCGCCGTGCAAAAGGCGGCTCACTTCTATAAACGAACCGTCTTTCCGCGAGTGTCTGTGGCCTTCTCCCCAAGGCCATAGATGCTTCGGAAGGTCTTTACCAAGAGTCTCAATAGCCCCCTCTCTCCCCAGCGGGCCTTCGAGACTCACATTGGGCGCCTGTGGCCCGCTCCCCTGGGCCATGGGCGCCCGCTTTAAATCTTTGTACGTAATATCTGTGGCCTTCTCCCCAAGGCCATAGACATCCGGTTTCAAACTTCACATTGGGCGTCTGTGGCCTTCTCCCCAAGGCCATAGACATCCGGTTTCAAACTTCACATTGGGCGTCTGTGGCCTTCTCCCCAAGGCCATGGACATCCGGTTTCAAACTTCACATTGGGCGTCTGTGGCCTTCTCCCCAAGGCCATGGACATCCGGTTTCAAACTTCACATTGGGCGTCTGTGGCCTTCTCCCCAAGGCCATGGACGCCCGTTTTATTTGTTGGTCCCCGCACCTTCCCAAGGAGGGAAAAGCTGATGCTCGATACGCAACATATTGCAAACGCGCCCAGCGATAAAATCCCCCAAGTCATCAAAGGTCTGCGGTTTTTGGTAAAAGGCGGGCATCGCCGGCAGAATAATCGCTCCAGCCTCCGCGGCTGCCGTCATATTGCGCAATTGGATCAAGTTGAGCGGCGTCTCGCGCACGACCAATACCAATGGCCGTTGCTCCTTCAAGCTGACATCAGCGGCTCGCTCAATCAAACTGGCAGCCGCACCCCGGGCGATACTCGACAGCGTTTTGACCGAGCAAGGTACCACGGCCATTGCGTCGATCGCTACCGAACCACTGGCGATGATCGCCGCCAAATCTCCAGCGCCGTATTCGCACAGCGTACCGGCTTCGGTCTCCTGCCCGTAAAGCCGCGCTAAAAACTCACGTAGGTTCTCTTTATCAGGGCGAAAACCCAACTCCTCGACCAATAGGTAACGCCCGTATTTCGACAATACCAGGTGCACGGTATGGCCGCCGATCAACAATGCGCGCAATAACCGCCCCGCATAGATCGCGCCACTCGCCCCAGTAACACCGACGACCACCTGGCTCATGGCTTCTGTTCAGTCTTGGCCGCGAGCGCCTCACGACCCGCTTCGAGCGTCTCGATAATCGCGTCGACATCGTAGACACAACCGCCCCAAGTGCCGCCACCTATATTCTGTAACGCCGCCCAGAGCCTGGTATCGTCGGGCAACTCCGCTTCGGGCCTAAGATCCTCGCGAAAGGGACGTTCGGCGAGCACGCGCGTGCCTTCTTCCGCGCCGAATTCATCGCCATCGCAGCCGACCAGATTAATGCGACCGTGTAAATTGCGGCAGTCGATTTCTATTTCAATGAGGTCACCGTCGCACAATTTGCCGATCGGGCCGCCGGCCAAAGCCTCCGGGCCGATATGGCCGATACAAGGCCCAGAGGAAAACCCGGAGAAACGCGCGTCGGTAATCAGTGCTACATGCTTGCCGACATCGGTGTATTTGAGCGCGATCGTCACCTGCGCGACCTCTTCCATCCCAGTGCCCATCGGCCCGCAACTGAGCATCACCAATACATCGCCCTTGTCAATCTTGCCCGCCTTGATCGCCTGGATGGTATCGCGTTCGGTCGTAAAAATTTTCGCCGGCCCGGTGCGACGATAGACACCTTCTCCATCCAACATCGAAGGATCGATCGCCGTCGCTTTTACCACGGAACCCTCCGGCGTGATATTACCGACAGGGAAGCAGACCGTGCTAGTCAGGCCCTTGGCACGGGCCCGGTCCGCATCCATGATCACATCGTCAGGATCTACCCCATCTAATTCGCGCAATTTGTCGCGGAAGAGTCGGCGGCGTTCGGATTCTTGCCACCAATCCAGATTTTCACCCAACGTGCGGCCGGTGACCGTCATCGCAGTTTCTTTCAACAGCCCCATCTTGCGCAAGTGCAACATCACCTCGGGCACACCCCCCGCCAAAAAGGCCCGGACCGTCACGTGGGATTGCGGACCGTTCGGCAACACATCAACAATGCGCGGCACCTGGCGGTTAATATGATCCCAATCGCCCACCTCCGGCCGCTTGCGCCCCGCCGCATGCGCGATGGCCGGCACGTGCAAAATTAGATTGGTCGAACCACCGAAAGCCGCGTGTACGACCATCCCGTTATGCAACGCCTCGTCGGTAATAATATCCCGCGACCGTACCCCTTGCGTTTCTAATGCCAACAACGCCCGAGCCGAGCGCACCGCCATATCAAGCCAAACCTCCTCACCCGAGGGCGCCAGGGCCGAATGCGGCAACGAGAGGCCCAAGGCCTCGCCAACGACCTGCGTGGTCGCCGCCGTACCCAAAAACTGGCAACCGCCGCCCGGCGTAGCACATGCCTTGCAACCCAGCTCCTGAAAATCGGCGATCTTCATCTCCCCGGCGGCAAGGCGTGAACCGGCCGACTGAATCTTGCCCGCATCTTCGCCTTCTTCCGGCGGCAAGGTCACTCCGCCGGGCACGACAATCACCGGCAGATCCGGCGTGCCAGCTAAGGCAATCAGAATGGCCGGCAACCCCTTATCGCAAGTACCGATGCCCATTACACCCCGCCTCGTCGGCAGTGAGCGCACTAGACGGCGCAAAACGATCGCCGCGTCATTGCGATACGGCAAGCTATCGAACATGCCCTCTGTGCCCTGTGAACGGCCGTCGCAAGGGTCCGAGCAATAGGCCGCGAAGGGAATCCCGCCCCGGGCGTGGATCTCCTCGGCCGCGGCTTCCATCAATAACCCGATCTCCCAATGCCCGGTGTGAAAACCCAGCGCAATCGGCCGGCCATCCGGTGCACGAATACCGCCCTGAGTACTGAGTATAAGAAACTCGCGGCGCCCTAGTTCGGCCGGATTCCACCCCATACCAGCATTTTGGCTATAACCGAAAATATGGCCGCTCGGCGAGTCGACAACTTGCTCGATAGTCAATGGCAGTTTGCCGCTGGGGCCCGGCGCACGGGTTCGCGTTTTATAAATCGCATCACTGGTCTCCCCGACGATTTCCGCAAAGGAGATCGCTGGACCTTGCTCCGTACTCATATTACCTCGTTATGGCTTGTAAAAGGGATGAAAATCAGGAAGCCCGCCAAAGCGTCGACGCCTCACCCATGACGAGCAAGTCGGCCAGGGTGAACAACAGATAGAGCACACTGATCACGGCATTCAAATTAAAAAATGCCATATTGACCCGCGTTAGGTCATCGGATCGCACCAGGCGATGTTCGTATAATAATAATACGGCGATCGCACCGACCCCAACCCAATAGACCACGTTCAAACCCGCACTGCGACCGACGAGGACCATCACCACTACGGCCAATAGGTGCAAGACGCGGGCGATGACCAGCGCCCGCTCAATACCAAAGCGCGCCGGTATCGAGTGCAGACCGGCACTGATGTCGTGTTCGTAGTCCTGGCAGGCGTAGAAAATATCGAAACCAGCGACCCATAAAAGCACCGCCAACCCCAACAAAATCGGGGGCCAGGCGATACTACCGGTCACCGCAATCCAAGCCCCCAAAGGCGCACCGCCCAAACTCAATCCGAGCACCAGATGTGACGCCCAGGTGAATCGTTTGCACAGCGAGTAGAAGAACAGGACCGCCAATACCAAGGGCGACAGATAAAGACAAAGCGGATTGAGTTGCCAGGCGGAAAAAGCCAGCGCCGCGCTCGAAATTACAACAAGCAGCCCCACCGCCGTCGGCGAGACGACTCCTTGCGGCAATTCACGCCCCGAGGTGCGGGGATTAGCCGCATCGAGATGACGATCCGCCAGGCGATTAAACCCCATCGCCGCGCTGCGCGCACCGACCATCGCCAACGTAATCCAAGCCACCTGCGCCACACTGATCCCCGCCTGCGCCGCCGCCAAGGCCGCGCCACTGAAGGCGAAGGGCAATGCAAAAATACTGTGCGAAAACTTAATCATGCGCCCAAAGGTCAACACACTAGACAACGCGCTCATGCTCCACCCTCCGCCGCATAAAAGCGCAACTCCGGCACCGCGGGAATCAAACCATGCTCGCTGGCTTTATCGTAAAATAGGCTCAGTCCCTGCAAGGCCCGGTCGTCCAGATCAAAGTCGATATGCCCCTGCAGATAGCGTTTATAGAACGCCGGATCACCGCCGTGCTCACGGCTATAGGTCTTAGCGATTTCGCTAATATGCCCTATACCTTCGGCCTTGGCCGCGAGCAACATTTGCGCCTGCTTAGCGTTGAGCGCTCCTGCCCGACCAGTCCAGAAAGCGAAGACGAAAGGTAAGCCCGTCATATCGAACCACTCCGCACCCAAATCCAAACTCTCGCACTCCTGGCCCAATAGGGCGAAGACCGGATCGCCGATGACCAGCGCGGCGTCTGCGGTCGCCAACATCACCTCTAAATTCGGCTCGGCGTCGACAAAGACGGGGTCCAGCGCGAATTTTTCGCGCAACAATATCCGCAGCAAGGCGACCGAGGTCCGCGAACTCAGATCCAGGGCGACCTTCTCAATACGTTGCACATCGCCGCGATAATAGAGCCGCACAGTTAACACCGCTCCCCGCGTAGCGATGGCCACGCCCGGCGCGATATAATAAGGCTCAGCACTGCGGGCATATTCTATCGTGGGGATAAGACCGACATCAACGGCCCCCGAAGCCAGTTCACTGGCGCAACGAGAGGGCACGGAATAACTCAGGTCGAAATGCACGGAGTCGCGTTCGAGGGTGTAAACGAGAGGGCGGGTATTGAGAAAAGAAACCGCCCCCAAGCGCGGTCTCATGAATGAGCGGCCTTTGGCAAAGCATCGATACAACAGGGTGTCGCAACCGGATCGTAGCGGGTATTGCGCCGCTGGGGATCAAAACCGGCGTCGCGGATCAACCGTTCCATCATGCCGAGGTTCATTTCGGTGGTATGGCTGGTACCGGCCGCGCTGACGACATTTTCTTCCAGCATCGTACTGCCAAAATCGTTTACGCCATAGCGCAGGCTGACCTGGGCGATCTTCGGCCCTTGCGTCACCCAAGAGGCCTGGAAGCTGTCGATATTATCTAAGAACAGCCGCGCCACAGCCACCGTGCGCAAATGATCGTAGCCGGTGGCCTTGGCGCCGTGCCAACGCTCGGCATCAGCGCCGAGGTCCGTATGGTCGGGCTGGAAATTCCAGGTAATAAAGGCAGTGAACCCGCCGCGTTCGTCTTGTAATTTCCGCAACAGATCGAAATGCTCTAACCGATGCTCTACCGTCTCTACATGGCCATACATCATCGTCGCCGTCGTGCGCATCCCCAACGCGTGCGCCACGCGATGCACTTCGAGCCATTCCTCGGTGCGATCCTTGCGGAAACCGATGATATCACGCACTTCGTCGTTGAGTATCTCGGCACCGGCGCCCGGAATCGAATCCAGCCCGGCCTTGTGCAGACGGCGAATCGTCTCGTCGAGCGGCAACTTCGACAGATGCGCGATATAAATGATTTCAGTCGCCGAAAGACAGTGCAATTGCACCTGTGGAAAGCGGTCGCGGATCTGCGAGAGCAAATCCTCGTAATAATCGAGACGCAATTTCGGATTGAGCCCGCCCTGCATCAGGATTTCGCAGGACTTGGGCTCGTCGCCGCCGAAGGCCACCAATTCGTCTATCTTGGCGAAGATCTGCTCGTGCGGCAGCACATACCCCTCGTCGGAGCCCGGAGCCCGGTAGAAAGCGCAGAAATCACACTTGACCCAACAGACATTGGTGTAGTTGATATTGCGGCCGACATTGTAGGTGACGACCTGTTCGGGATACTTTTGCAGGCGCGCCCAATGCGCCAACATACCCAACTCGGCCAAATTGTGATGTGCATAGAGACGGCCCGCATCCTCTATCGTGATACGCTGGCCCGCGTAGACCTTTTCGGCGATATCGGTAATCATCGTCTTAACCGACCGCCAAGAGCGCCGAGGTATCGGCTACTATATTGTAAAGGGAGTCGCGTTCGATGGGCTCGCGCCCGGCCTCGACGATGCGATCCAAAAGCTCGGCCTGCGTCAGCCTTTGTTGGGTCTCGGCAAAACTCTTGCGCGTGATCTCGTAATCCATGACCGTGCCGTCGATATCGTCGGCCCCGTACCACAACGCCGTCTGCGAGATCTCAATGGTGTTCATAATCCAGAAGGTTTTGACATGCGGGAAGTTGTCGAGCATCAGTCTTCCGACCGCGATCTCTTTTAAGTCTAGGCACCCCGTCGGACCGGGCAATTCCTCCAACTCGGTGCGTTCGGGATGAAAGGAGAGCGGGATATAACAGAGGAATCCTCCGGTCTCGTCTTGCACTTCGCGCAACCTGGCGAGATGATACACTTTTTCTTCCGTATTCTCGATATGGCCGTAGAGCATCGTCGCATTAGAAGGCAAACCGGCGCGATGCGCGGTGGCCGCGATGTCTAGCCATTCCTCCGAATCGGCCTTGGTCCAGAATAGATCGCCCTGCACCCGGTCGCTGAAAACCTCGGCGCCCCCACCGGGCAAAGACTCCAATCCGGCAGCCTTCATATCAGCAAAAATCTCTTCCAGCGGCTTTTTGGCAATGCGCTGGATCTGGGCGATCTCAATCATGGTAAATGCTTTTAAGTGCGCGGCGGGGCGGGCTTCCTTCATCGCACGCAAGACATCAATATAATAATCGTAGGGCAGCTTCGGATTGACACCACCGACCATGTGGATCTCGGTGATCGGCGCTTCGGCGTAATCCGTGACCCGCGCGGCGACTTGCTCGGGCGACAGCACATAACCGCGTTCGTCTTTGGGTTTTACATAGAAAGAGCAGAACTTGCACAGTTTGTTGCAGACATTGGTATAATTGATATGCTGGTTGCGCACATAGTAGGTCGCCGCGCCATTTTTGCGCTCGCGAACGATATTCGCCAGATAGCCCAAGATAGGCAATTCGTCGCATGCGTATAAACGCAGACCGTCGTCGGCCTGCAAGCGCTCGCCGGCCAATACTTTGTCGCGTATATCCCCGAGGCCGACCCGGTCAATAAGCTCGTCGTAAACCACGTATCTCTCCTAAATTTCAGTACATAATACCAATGGGTATCGCTTTAGTCAACCGGCCTTTTAACACCCTGATAAATCGCCGAAATGCCCAAGGTCATCGGCGTATAACCCGTCTCGGCGAATCCGACCGCGTCGAGCAAATCGACAAATGCCTGGCCCTGGGGAAACTCCCCAACCGAGCGCGGCAGATAAGCATAGGCCTGTCGCTGCCCGGATATAAGCCCGCCGATGAGCGGCAGCACCCGGTGAAAATAAAACAAATACAACTGGCGGAACAGCGGCGTCGTCGGCTGGCAGAAGTCGAGGACCAGAATCTCGCCGCCGGGTTTGAGCACTCGATGGGCCTCGGCCAAGCCGCTGGGAATATCGCCAAAATTCCGCACACCGAAAGCGCCCATTACCAAATCGAAGGTCTCCGCCTTAAAGGGCAAGCCCTCCGCGTCACTGACTAGCAAGCCCACAGGCATCGGCGGGCGTCTTTTCGCAATTTTATCGGCGCCCAACCGCAACATCTCGATCGCCATATCGACGCCGACGACCTGCCTTGGTCCCAGACGCTCAGCGGCAAGGGCGAAATCGCCGGTGCCCGTCGCTAAATCCAGCACGCGCTGCGGAGCTTCACCTCGCACACTATCGAGAGCGCGCCGCCGCCAGTAAATGTCCACCCCCCCACTCAGCAGGTGATTGAGCAAATCGTAGCGTTGGGCGATGGCATTGAACATGTCCCTATTGCGCCTCTTGTGTTCTACGATCTTTTCCTTATTCTCCATGCATGAGAAGCTAGTCCACCGAGAGTCCCTGTCAATAGAGCGCCATGAACGTCGATTTGCCCACCACCGATCAAACCTTCGCCGCTCGCGTCGTCGCCAGTCTCACCGAGGGCGTTGTCGTATTCGCCGCAGACGGGCGCGTACTGACGGCGAATCCAGCGCTATTGACCATGCTCGACCTGGCCGACGGGAACCCAAGTCATTTGGACGAATTTTTCCCCGTCGCCAGCGACCTCCACCACCTGGCCACACAGGCACTAAGCGGTACGCTCGCACAAGATGAGGACATCGATTTGCGCAGCCCGAACGGGGTCACCCGTTGGCTGCGCGTCAATGCCATGTTGCTACGCGACGAGCACGACGAGGTCCACGGGGCCATGTTGACCCTCAAGGAAATCTCCGAACTCAAGAGTGCCGAACGCCATATGTGGCAAGTCGAGAAGATGAGCGCCCTCGGCCGCTTGGCCTCTTCAGTCGCCCACGAGGTCGGCAATCCACTCGGCGCGATCGACATCCAACTACAACTACTGCAAGAGGACATCGTCGTCGCCGATGGCGAATTGGCGACCAAGGTCCTGCGCCGTCTCGGAATCGCCCGTACCGAAATGCGCCGCCTCGACGGCATAGTACAGAATTTCCTGCGTTTCTCGCGCCCCCCAGCCCTACACCTCAAACAAACCTCGCCAAACGACATGTTGCGCCATATCCGCGACCTCGTCGCCCCCGAGGCCCGCGAGAAGGGCATCGATCTACACTGCGATCTCGACGCTTCGTTACCCATGACCAATGCCGACGAGAATCAGCTCAGCCAGAGTCTACTCAACATCCTTATCAACGCCTTCCAAGCCGTCGGCGAACAAGGCCAAGTTCGCTTCGCGGCCCACGCCGACGATGGTGACATCCTCATCAACATCAGCGACAACGGCCCGGGCATTCCGATCGAGGACCTCGAACGCGTCTTTGAGTTTTATTATACGACTAAAGACGAGGGTACGGGCCTCGGGCTTTCCATCGCCCAACGCATCGTCCATCAACACGGCGGCACGCTGCTCGTCGAAAGCGGCGAAGGCGAGGGGACCCAGATCTCCATTCGCCTGCCCGGCATTCAACCACGTCTCTAAGCCCCTCTTGTAAGCCATGCCTAAACAACAAGCCGAAATTCTCATAGCCGACGACGAAATTTTCATACGCGAAGGCCTACAGGAAGCACTGCAAAAAAACGGCTACGCGATCGAAACCGTCGCCGACGGCTACCAAGCCCGACAATTGCTGGCCGAGCGGGACTTCCACCTGGTCATCCTCGACCTGCGTATGCCCGGCCCTTCGGGAATGGACCTTTTGCAGGAGATGGGCAAACAAAAATCCGATACGCAATGCATTATTCTCACCGCCCATGGCAATGTCAGCACAGCGGTAGAGGCGATGCGGATGGGCGCCTACGACTTCCTGACAAAACCCGTCGACCTCGACCACCTACGCCTAATGGTCGACCGCGCGCTAGACCGCTTCGAGTTGGTGACGGAAAATCGCAAACTGCACAGCCGCCTCGAAAAGGACTCGCCCTTTCGCCGCCTCGTCCGCCTCAGCCCCGCGATGCAGGCCGCCACCGCCACCATCAAACAAGTCGCGCAATCAGATGTGCCGGTGCTCTTGCGCGGCGAAACCGGTGTCGGTAAGGACCTGGTCGCCCGTTCCATTCACGAGCGCAGTAAACGCCGAGAAGCTCCCTTCGTTGCCGTCAATTGCGGCGGCTTTACCGAGGAATTATTCAGCAGTGAACTCTTCGGCCATAAACGCGGCGCCTTCACCGGCGCGCACGCCGACCGGCCTGGCCGCTTCGCCCTAGCCGAAGGTGGAACGCTTTTCCTCGATGAAATCGGCGAGGTCCCGCTCAAAAATCAGGTCGAACTCCTGCGCGCGTTAGAATCCCATGAGTTTCAACCGCTCGGCGACCCGCAAGTCCACTGCGCCAACGTGCGTATCATCGCCGCGACCAACCGCGATCTCGAAGGCGCCGTCGCCTCTAATACCTTTCGCGAAGATCTCTATTACCGTCTCAATGTAATCCCCATCGATATCCCGCCGCTGCGCAACCGCCAGGAAGATATACCCGTCCTTATCGAGATGTGCCTCGACGAAGCCTGTCGGGCCCAGGACCAGCCGCCGAAAAAAGTAAGCCCCGAAGCCATCCAATCCCTGCTCACGCATCCTTGGCCCGGCAATGTGCGCGAGCTGCGCAACTTGCTCCAGCGCCTCGTCGTCACCAGCTCTGACACCGTAATCCGCCCCGAACACCTACCCGGGTCATTGGTCGATTTGTCCGCCGGCCCAGGGCATTTTTCGGTCGAAATCGGCTCGTCATTAGAAATAGTCGAAGCCGAAGTCATTCGCCAGACCCTTCAGCGAGTGACTTCTAATCGCCGCGAAGCGGCCGCAATCTTAGGCATTAGCGTCCGTTCCCTGCAATATAAGCTAAAGCAATACAATATCTCTTCCTGAACATTCTGCAATATTTGCACTTTTCTCCTATTTTATCACCTGCAGTCCGATACCCCCTCGCAGCCACTTCTTCACAACTCCTATATTAACAAAATCTTAACATTTCCAGAGCCAAAGTGGCACTGAATTTGCAAGTATAGCATAAAGATCGAAATCAACGGGCGCCCCCACCACAATGACCTCGGGAGTCACTCGTAATAAAATCGATCGTAAATACTTGTTAATATAGAGTGTAAACACTTAGTTGATCCGGTATTGTTCGCAAAGTGAATACTTCAGTTCACCAAGCGTGCAATGGCATAGAACGCAAATAATGCACTTTTCACGCGTCCGGCTCAATACGCTAACCAGAGAAATTCGAACACTTTGACCGCAGTAAGCCCAGATGCATTGCAAATCGATGCAAAATTTGCACGAAATTTCGAGCTGGCCGATTTAGTACGCGAAGATCTGCTAATTCCCCAACTCGAAGCCGATTCGAAAATCGGCGGCATTAAAGAATTGGTCGATCGCCTCCATCGTGGCGGCATCGTGACCGACAGCCTCAGCTTCCTACAGTCCATACTCGAACGCGAGAATCTGCAAAGCACGATTCTCGGCGGCGATGTAGCCCTACCCCACGCGCGGAGCCGTTCGGCCAGCAAATTGGGTTTGGCCTTAGGCACGACGGCACAGCCTATCGATTTCCCTTCCGGAGACGATCGCTGCGCCATACAGATGATCTGCCTCATCGCCGTACCAGCACACGCCCCGGATCTCTATTTGAGTCTCTTGGCATCCCTGGCGCGTACCCTGGCGAACCCAGAGCTGAAACACGGACTTTTGCACGCTGATTCGGCGGCTGAAATGTATCGGCTCCTCACCGAGCCCCAACTTAGTTAGACCACCATTCACCTACCATTTAGGAAGGTTAGAAATATGGCCTACACGATCCAGGAAATTCTGAGCGACGAGGAAAACACCCTCCGCCTCTATTTTGACGATATCGCCGAATCCCGGCCATTGAGCCGCGAGCGGGAAGTCGAGCTTTCGGCCCGTATCCAAGAAGGCGATATGGAAGCCCGCGACGAACTGGTCCAGGCCAACCTGCGCTTCGTCATCGACGTGGCCAAAAACTACCAAAATCGCGGTCTCTCGCTTTCGGATTTAATCAGCGCCGGCAATGTAGGCCTGCTGACCGCCGCCGAGCGCTTCGACGGCACCAAAGGCTACAAGTTTATTTCCTACGCCGTGTGGTGGATCAAGCAGTCCATTCTGCAAACCATCGCCGAGCACGCCCGCACCGTCCGCCTGCCGCTGAACAAGCTCAGCTTGCTCAAGGACATTTCCAAGGCCTCGCGCAAATTGGGCCAGGGCCGCGAGAGCGAGCCGGATGTCGAGGAGATCGCCGCGGAGTTGGACGTGCCGGCCCAGGAGATTCTCGATACGATGCTCAGCGCCCGTACCGTGCGTTCCCTCGACGAGTCTTTCGAAGAGGACGATGAGCGCAGCCTGCTCAATATCCTGGCCGACAACAACCAAGAGACGCCCGATAGCGATGTCATCACGAGCTCGGCCCGCACCCAGTTAGAGGAAGTGCTCGAAAGCCTCGACGAGCGTGAATTGCGCATCATTCGACTGTATTTCGGTCTCGACGGCACCGAAGCCCTGACGCTGGAGCAAATCGGCGGTCTGATGGGCCTGACCCGCGAGCGCGTCCGCCAGTTAAAAGAGCGAGCCTTAGGCAAGTTGCGCCACCCGACCCGCTACCAGGCGCTGTTGGCCCTGGTAGACTCGACGGAGGTCTACTAGCCGCCAACATCCATGGCGGTGTTGGTGCAAGGCAGTGCATGCCATATGCCGAAAACCAAGTGCAATACCCCATCGAAGGCTTTTGTCCGATTAGATGTCGAGCCGGATTCCCGCTGCGGAATCCGGCTCCTTTTTTGCCATAAAATGAGCCTTAACAAGAGGGGCAACGCCCATGCATTCTTCCCGCTCTAGAGTTTGCGTCTACTGCGGCTCGCGCAGCGGCGCGCAACCGGCCTATAAAGAAGCCGCCCGCGCACTCGGTCGCGCACTCGCCAACCACGGCATCGGCCTGATCTACGGCGGCGGCGCAGCCGGGTTGATGGGCGCGCTCGCCGACGCCGCACTGGCTGCAAACGGCGAAGTCATCGGAGTTATCCCCCGCGCCTTGTTCAAACGCGACTTGGCCCACAATGGCTTGAGTGAGCTTATTGTCGTCGACGATATGCCACAGAGAAAAGCGCAAATGGCCGCCCGTGCCCAAGCAATAATCGGATTGCCGGGCGGCCTGGGTACCCTCGAAGAAATGAGCGAAGCCCTGTCCTGGGCGCAACTCGACCTACACGACAAACCGATCTGCCTACTCAATGTCGATGGTTATTTCGATGCGCTTATTTCCTTTTTACGACAAGCGGTTATTGCAGATTTCCTACAACCGGAACACCAGGCACTACTGCGCGTTTTCACTGAGGTCGACCCCTTATTGGCCACACTGCGCGACGGCGAGATTATTTAACAATCTTCATTCACCTGCTTATGTCGGTGATCGACAATAGCGTCAATTGGGCTTCACGGCTTCTAGACAAGGCCAGCGCCGGCGCAATATCCGTCGATCTCGAAATGGCCACAGAACGGCAAGAGAGCGTTAAATTCACCTCGCAATGATGCCGTAAATTCAAGCGCGTACACGAACCCATAGACGCAGAGGAATTGCGCATCGCCATTAGCGATCGCGGATACGGTTTTGACGTAGAAGAGGTAACAGAGAGAGATTGCGGGAACGGCGGGCTACCGGCCAAAGACACCGGGGCTGGGGCCTACAGTTGATGCGAGAATTGGTCGATGACCTCGATGTTCAATCCGACAGCAACGGCACGACGATCACCTTGGTCAAACACCGCTAAACACCGGACACTTGGGAACGAGTAATTTATTATGACAGAAGGTCGTGCCCAGGCCGAGCAAGTCTTGAGCCTCTAAACGGCTAGACGTATTCGTCATCTCCCCCGCCGCGGGGAATGCGAATAACCTGCTGCTCCTCCAATTGGCGCACTTGCTGAACAATACGCGCCTGCGCCTCCTCGACCTCGCTCATCCGCACCGGCGGCAAGGCATCCATATCCTCAAATAGACGGATGCGTGCACGTTCGGACAAAGCGGTGAAAAAACGGTCCCGCACCGCCTTGCCGGCGGCCTTAAGCGCCATCTGCAGATCCTTGATCTCGATATAGCGCAGGACCATCTGCATCTCGGCATCCCCCAAACGAGCCAAGTCATCAAAGACGAACATCCGTTTGCGAATCGCTTCGGCCACTTCCGGGTCGGCATTGTCGATGCGTTCAAGAACACTCTTCTCCAGCCTGCCGCCAGCCACGTTGAGAATATTGGCCACTACCTGCGACCCACCGACTTCGCGCTTGCTCCCGATCACATTCTTGAGGATCACCTCGAGCGCCTGCTCCACCTCGTCAAGGACTTCTGGTGCGATATGCCCCAAGGTGGCAATGCGATGCACGACCTCAGCTTGCATCGACGCGGACAACTGCTCGAGAATCGCAGCGGCTTGCGGTGGTTCAGCCTGCGACAGAATTAAGGCGATGGTCTGGGGATGCTCCTGCGCGATAAACGGGGCCACCTGGGCGGGATCGGCATTGCGCAGCATCTTGAAACCGGTGATCGCACCGCCGGTAGCCCGCCCTAACATAGCCGCCGCTTTCTCTGGACCGAGCGCCCGTTCGAGTAAACCACGGGCGAAATCCACCCCCCCCAAGGCCGGAACCCCCTCCTGTAATGCGCCTTCCATTTCGAGCAAGACGGCATCCTGTAACTCGGAGGGCACATTCTTGAGGTCAGCGATGGCTTGAACCACCTGTTCGACCTCGTCCTCCCCGAAGTGCCGCATCAGCTCGCTGGCTCCCTCCTGACCCAATGCGATCATCAATACCGCAATTTTATGCCAGGGCGAAAGCCCGTCGGTCCCCGTATTCTTGCTCAAGATTCCTCTCGAACACAGACGGACAGAATCACCACCATCCTCACTCCTCTGCTATCTCTATTTTTTTTAATTCATCGCGTAAAACCGCCGCCCGTTCGAATTCTTCGCTATCAATGGCCTCTTGTAGCGATCGCTCGAGTTGTTCGCGATGGCTTAGTGGCTTCTTTTCTAACAACTCCCGTTCCAATTCATCTAACGCCGCCTCTGAACGTTCGCGCTCGGCATAAAACTCATCAGCCTCAATTTCGGGCCAGTTGTTGATCCGCTCGCGGGTCTGAGAGACCGTTTCAAGCGCGCGATCATAATCTTCACCGTCGGCGGCGATCAGTGCTTTGGCCATACCATTGATTCGCAGGACGTAGGGCCACCACTTTTCTAGATTTTCGCGATCGGCCGGTCTTTCAGCATAGCGATTGACGAAGCGAAAGAGCTTCATATTTCGTTCTGTATCACGCACGACACGCGGGTAATCCTTGAGTTGTAACAAAAAAGCATAGCGTTCGTAGACGCGGGCGCCTTCGTCAAACAACTCCTTACATGCTTCTTGACTGAGCAGAAAACCTTTGTCATCGGCCTCGTGCTTGCCGCGATAATCCTCTAGACTACCCGAGTAATGATCGAAAGCAAAATCCCGGTCGTGCGGCCTGCGGCCATCGGGCCTACCATCTAGATTGAGCTGCAAAATACCCTGAAACGCCCCCTGATCGACCCGGACCTGAATCTTCTCGACCCCATCCTCACCGGCGATTTTGCGCACATTCGCCTCTGGATCAAATGACCATTCCTGCAAGATTCCGGTTATATCTTGCCTCATACCGACCTCGCACACCACCGACTCATAAACATTGTAATCCTCACAAGAATCCACGACAAAAAACCATTACAACCTAGATATCACTTATGATACCCCGACTGCTCAAGTATGTCAATTCAACACCGATCTAAGTAACTTTCACGTATTCATTGATAGCCCTTATCCCATCGCCTACTCCGAGTTTTATCTTAAAGCGCTCCATGGCATACTTTATGCTTACATAAATGAGCAATCCATTGCTCAATGGCTAATTTACCCAGGACTTGTAGTGTATATTAGCCTAAGCAGGTATTGTGGATTACAATCATTCAACAAAAATGTTTATACTTTATACCAATGCGACAAAAATGTCACAAAAGGAAGGCGACAATGTCTGTATCGCTGCCCATCTCCAACGCACAGCAACAAATATCTGCCCTACACGATATAGGACAAATATTAGGTTCGACAACCCAATTTGAAGACGCGCTTAATTCCATACTGAAACTCATGTGCGATCAACTAGATATGAGTCTGGGTACAGTCAGCCTCTTAAGCCAAGAAGAAACACAGGTTTCAATTGACATAGCCTATGGACTCTCGGCCTCGGAAATCAAGAGAGGCCACTATCAAGTGGGCGAGGGCATCACCGGCAAAGTCGTCGAATCGGGCAAAGCTGTAATCGTGCCCAGAATCAGCAGCGAGCCGCTCTTCCTCAACCGCACCAGGGCCCACGAAAGTTCGGAAAAAGAGCAGATCTCCTTTATTTGCGTACCCATTTTATTGCAACAAAAAGTAGTGGGCACCGTCAGCGTCGACACCCCCTATGAAAACGACCTGCGCCTACAGGAAACCGTGCGTCTACTAACGATCGTCACTGTTATGATCGGCCAATCCGTCGCCGCCCGCCAGCGCGCCCGCGCTGAGCAGGATCAGCTGCGCAACGAAAACCAACGGCTGAAAAAAGAGCTCCAAGAACGCTTTCATCCAACCAATCTCATTGGCAATTCCCGCCCCATGCAAGAGGTAGGCGAACTGATCGGCCAGGTGGCCCCCTCCGATGCGACTGTCATACTGCGCGGCGAGAGCGGCACGGGAAAAGAGCTGGTCGCAGACGCCTTGCACTACAATAGTTTACGCGCCAATAAACCCTTCGTAAAAGTACATATTGCCTCCCTACCGGAAACACTGATCGAATCCGAACTCTTCGGCCACGAGCGCGGTGCTTACACCGGTGCGTCAGCGAGTAGGCCCGGGCGATTTGAGCGAGCAGATGGCGGGACGATATTCCTTGATGAAATCGGCGAACTCAGCCCTACTGTCCAGATAAAATTGCTGCGCGTATTGCAGAATCGCGAAGTCGAGCGCCTCGGCGGACCCGGCCCCATTGAAGTGGACGTCCGCGTCGTCGCCGCCACTCACGTCGACTTGGAAAAAGCGGTCGAAGCGGGAACTTTCCGCGCCGACCTCTTCTATCGCCTCAATGTCTTTCCCGTCTTTATTCCACCGCTGCGCGAACGCAAATCCGACATTGTACAACTCGCCGATCATTTCTTAGAAAAATACGCCAACCACCACAATAAAGAGCTACGGCGCATCTCCACCCCCGCGATCGATATGATGATGAGCTATCATTGGCCCGGCAATGTCCGCGAATTGGAGAACTGCATCGAAAGAGCAGTAATCCTCAGTGCTGATGGTGTTATTCACGGCCACCATCTACCCCCATCACTGCAAACCGCCGATGCGACAGGGACTCCCGTTGCCGGCTCTTTTGAAGTGCTCATGCAAGCCTATGAGCGAGAAATTCTCGTCGAAGCCGTTAAAAATTCGCGTGGCAATATGGCCAAAGCCTCTCGCCTCATAGGAACGACTACCCGAATACTCTCCTATCGCTTGCAAAAGCTAGACATAGATCCCAAGCAACATAAGAGTTAATTGGCTGGCAATTACAATATTGTCGCACATAATTGCAATGATAACAATTTTGTAATTATTCGACAATCTCCAGCCAATGTCTTCAGACATTATAAGCTATTGTTTTATAGCTGTATATCCTCCCTACGCCTCCTAAAATTACGGTTGGCATGTCCCTTGCTAAAGACTGGATACAATCGCAAGTGCGCCGATTTTGTGCCTTTTTAGCCTTTGCATCCAACCGTTTTTTGTAGACCTCATACGTAGACCTCACACAGGGAGGGAACCCACCCATGTCCATTTTTCATAAACGCCCGATACTACCGTGGATCGGTGCCGTGGTTTTAGGAGCGACCACACAGGTTTCAGCTGAGAGTTTTACCAGCGTAGAAGCCTTTCAGGCTATGCCTTTGGCCTATCCCAAATTCATGATAGACAATCTGTGGATACTTATTTCCGCCGCTTTCGTCTTTATCATGCACCTCGGCTTTGCCACTTTGGAAACCGGACTGACCCGCCAGAAGAACACGGTCAATATCCTCTTTAAGAATCTCTTTATTCTTTCGTCGGGGATCCTGACCTACGCACTCTGCGGCTTCAATATCATGTACCCGGGCGACGATTGGATCATCGCCGATGTCTTAGCCCTCAAAGGCGCCATAGGCTTTGACAGCGACGTCGCCAACTTGACCAACCAATATGCCGATTACACCTACTGGTCGGATTTCATCTTTCAGGCGATGTTCGCCGCGACTGCCGCTACAATCGTCTCCGGTGCCGTAGCCGAACGCGTCAAACTCTCTGGTTTTATGCTTTACGCCGTGATCTTGGTAACCTTGGGCTATACCATTGCCGGCTCGTGGAAATGGGGCGGCGGCTGGCTTGACGATATGGGTTTTTACGATTTCGCCGGCTCTTCGGTGGTGCACGCCTTTGGCGGTTTCTCGGCGCTGGCTGCAGTTTTGGTGCTCGGCCCTCGCAGAGGTAAATACGTCAATGGCGAAATCAGGCCGATCTTGGGCCATAGCATACCGCTATCGACCATCGGCGTCTTCTTGCTCTGGTTGGGCTGGTTCGGTTTTAACGGCGGTTCAGTACTGAGCGCCGATCCCGCAGCCGTCTCATTCGTCTTTGTCACCACTAGCTTGGCTGCCGCCTCCGGTTGCATGGCTTCGATCTTCACTTCCTTCGCCTATCTCAAAAAACCCGACATAACCATGGCCCTCAACGGTATCCTCGCCGGGCTCGTCGGCATTACCGCCGGTGCCGATGTCGTTACTTGGTCAGGAGCGATCTGGATTGGTCTTATCGCTGGAGTCATTGTCGTATTCGCGATCGTATTCATCGACCGCATGAAGATCGACGATCCCGTCGGCGCCATCTCCGTGCACGGCATATGCGGCATATGGGGCACGGTCGCTGTCGGCATCTTCAGCACCAACGCCGAGCACAATATCGGCACGCAACTTATCGGCACACTGTCCTATGCTGCCTTCGCATTCATCTTCTCATTGATCCTGGCTCTAATTATCAAATCGACACTGGGTTTCCGCGTCGATGCGGAAGAAGAAGATGAGGGCTTAGACCTCAGCGAACACGGCCAGCCGGCTTACGCCGACACCCTTCTTGTACACGTAAAAAATTAAGCAGAGAGAGATAGCGAAGATGTACAAAATCGAAGCTTTTCTACGGCCATCGGCCCTCGAAGACATCCAACAGGCCCTCGGCGAATTGGGTATCGCCGGCATGTCCGTCACCGAAATTCGCGGTTTCGGCCGCCAGCGCGGACACCGCGAAGTCTATCGCGGCGCCGAATACCGCATCGACTTCGTCCCCAAAATAAAGGTCGAAGTCGTCGTCAAAGAATCTATCCGCGACCAAGTCATCAACGCCATCGTCAACGCGGCGAAATCAGGCAAGGTCGGTGACGGCAAGGTCTTTGCCACGCCCATCCAAGAAGCCGTGCGAATCCGCACCGGGGAAACGGGCGAAAGCGCCCTATAGAAAGCCTATGGGGGGCGCCGGTGTCGGGGATTTTTCCCTTCCACCACGACATCGGCGCTTACCCCCAATACAGATGCATGATACTATCTGCCAATCCTTTGATATTATACCAACCCACCGTTCTTAGTGAGCACACTCCATGAGTCGCGCAATCTTAACAATCGCTCTTTTCTCAACACTCGTCTAGCTGCGGTCGCCACAAGCGCCGACGTAGTCAACCGCTAGCCTGGCACGGCACAGACTTCGGCAAGAGCTTCTAATCCGGATCGGCGGCACCAACAATCAACGGTGAGCCCTAATATTCGACAGTAGAGCTCCTAAAGATGGATAGACGGATACGAGGTCAGACCGCACTGGACCGCTGCCTGAATCGCAGAGTGCACGCTACGGGGATTACGCACTCTGCATCTTTTAATTCCCCTCTGCAAAACCTATTTTTTCACTATTAGAAAGGTTGTATCAGCTATGCCTAAATCGAAATTAGAATATATCTGGCTCGACGGCTACGAGCCGACCCAGAGCTTGCGTAGCAAAACCAAGATCGTTGACGATTTCTCCGG
>Ga0233433_10000963_pt1 | contig 29424 bp, 35 predicted proteins | sample SI_122_August201_5_FD_179868 | JGI IMG/M metagenome (GOLD analysis project Ga0233433, IMG submission 179868) | Seawater microbial communities from Saanich Inlet, British Columbia, Canada - SI_122_August2016_100_MG | ecosystem: Environmental > Aquatic > Marine > Inlet | place: Canada: British...
CTGCATGAGATTTCTTATATTCGTTATTGGAGAAAAAAAGAAATTAATTTTTTGCTTGTTTTGAATGTTCAACAAATTTTTCTACATTTTCTGTTTGGACAGCTTTTTCAAGTTGTTCAGGATCTTTAATGCTTTCAAGTGTTCTAGTAATTGATCTTGCGTCTGTTCCAAACTTATCCACAACAGACATCGCTTCTTCTAATTTTTTTCTAAGAGAAATTATATTATCAAAGTGTTTTCCAAATCTTGAGCTTATTGTTTTTAAGTGATCATAAATTTCTGTTGCACCTTTTTGAACTTTTAAAGATTGAAAGCCCATGTGCAAAGATTGCAAGTAAGCTGAAAGAGTATTTGGACCACAGATTACAACTTTATGTTTTTTCATTAATTCTTGGGTTAATAATTCTTTAGTAGTTGGATCTTGGTATTCAGTTAATTCTTTATATAAGCTTTCCGTTGGCGCATAAACAATTGCAAAATCTGTAGTTTTAGGAGGAGCAATATACTTTTCATTAACACTTTTAGCTTTAGCTTTAAAAGCAGTGGCTAATTTTGTTCTAGCATCTGCAACAGCCTTTTTATCTTGCGCGTCATGACCATCGGTAATTGCTTTAAATTTTTCTACTGGAAAATGACTATCGACTGGAACCAGAACATCGCCTTGAAGTTTAATTGCAAATTCAACGTTTTCACTTGTTTCCTCTTTCATCTTAACATTTGTCATGAATTGAGTGGCTGGTAATAAATCTTTAATTAAAGCATCTAAGCTAAATTCAGCAAGCGTTCCATATTTTTTAACACCAGCTAAAATTTTAGTTATTCCTTCTTGGCTTTTATTTAGTAATTCAACCTGACTATTAAAGTTTCCAACCTTCTCATCCACTTTAGTTAAAGCCTCTGTCATATCTTTAGTAACCCCAGTAGATAGATTATTAAATGAAGTCGACATTGTACCAAGTGAAGTATTAATAGTATTGTTTAAGGTATCTTTTAAACTTTGTATTTCGGTCTTTAAATTAGCTATCTCTTCAGCTTCCTTATTTTCATACTCGTCTTTAGGCTTAGATCTTAAGTTCAAATATAGAATTACTGAAGCAATTCCTACCAATAAAACTAACAAAGAAATTAAAATTATATCCATGATTCTATTATTTTATTTTATATGAAAATTTGATTAATATATTAAAATATTTAAAGTTTATCCTATGGAATTATTACTAGTCTTAAAAATACTATTTATTATGGGGGCTGTTGTAGCGCTTTATGCTGTTGCTAGAAACCTTGATATTATAAAGATTATTTTAATTTATTGGAAAGATCTAATTCTTAGAAAGTAATTTAATTAATTTTTTAACTTCTGGTTTTTTTACAGATGATTTTGATGTCATCATACAAGCTACAGACTCTAAAATCTCACCATCTTTTAAGATACGAAGATTATTAGCTCTTAAGGTTTCTCCAGTTGAAGTTATATCAGTAATAATTTCACTTGATCCAGTGAAAGGATAAGCTTCTGTTGCTCCTAAACTTCCAACTAACTTAAATTGAGTAACTCCTTTTGAAAATAAAAATTCTCTAGTTAGATTTGGATATTTAGTTGCAACTCTTAATCTTTTCTTCTTTTTATCTTTAAACTCAAATGCAATTTCTTCTAAATCTGCAACTGTTTGAACATCAATCCATGGATCAGGTATAGCTATAACTAATGTTGCTTTTCCAAAAGTATATCTTTTAGATACAATAATTTTATTTTGAATATTTATTTCACTCTCTTTTAATAAATCATATCCTGAAAAACCAAGATCTAATGAACCATCTCCAAGTCTTTCTATAATTTCTCTAGCATGAAGGTATAAAATTTTAATATTTTTTAATTGTTTTATTGATCCTAATAAATCTCTTTCACCTCGTTCAGATATCAGATTTAGTTTATTCTTTTTAAAGATCTTTAGAATATCTTTTCTAAGTCTACCTTTGCTTGGAATACCAATATTAATAATATTTTTTTTCATTAGTAATTTAAATTTAAAGCAGCTCCTACTGCAGCTACTTGATTTTTAGAGCCAAGATCAGAAATTAATTTATCGTATCTTCCACCATTAATTATATTGATATTTTTTGACTTAGACTTAATATCAATTTTAAATACCATACCTGTGTAGTATTCTAATTGTCGTCCAAATGAAGTGGAGAAGACAACATTAAGTTTTGAAATATTATTATCTGAAGTTGGAAAATATTTCTGATCAACTATTAAATTGATCTTATTCTTTTTAAAAAACTTATTTAACTCATTTGCAGCTTTATTAATTGGGCATTTAATTTTAAGAAACTCTCTAATAATCTTTGATACATTTTTGCCTTTACTGGCTCCTCTTGGGTCTCTAATTTTATTATCAAATCTTTTTAATATTTCATTAATTGACCTTCCTGCAATAACTTTGGTTAGATCCTCTTTTAACATTTTAAAATATCGTTTTTTATCAATCTCAACGATGGTTGGATCTACATCTGAATTAGTCTCTAATCTTTTTAAAAGATCATTAAAATATTTCTCTCTCCAAAAATGTCTTGATAATCTTAACTTCCAACGTTTTGGGATATCTAATTTTGAAATTAATAAATTAAAGATTTCAACATTACCTATTGTCAAGGTACCTGATGTATATTTAATATTTTGTAGAGATTTTAAAGAGGTGCTTATGATTTCTTTATCATCATTCTTTTCATCTTTAGATCCTATGATCTCAAAACCAACTTGATCTCTTATTATAGAGTCTTTTTTATTTTGTGATTTTCTGTAAGCCTGGCCACTATAAAAAATCTTCTCTTTTCCTTTTAAATTATTCTCTAAATATCTTAGACATGATGCAATAGTTAAGTCAGGTCTTAAACAAAGTTCACTACCATTTTGATCAATAAAAGAGAAAATAAACTTTCTAAAGTTTTCACCTGATCTTTGAACAATGTGATTAGCCTCAATTACAGAGGGTAAATCAATATACTTAAATCCTTTAGATTTTACCGATCTAAGGATATTTTCAGATAAGTTTTTTGACTTCATTAATTAAATCAGCTTTTGGAATTGTTTGGTTGTTTTCACCCTTAACACCTCGAAGGTTTTTAATAGTTACAGTGTTTTCATTAAACTCGTTTTCTCCACAAATAATTGCAACTGGTAATTCACGTTTATTTGCAAAGGTTAATTGTTTACCTAGATTTTTTTTACTATCTAAAAAGATTTCAGCATTAATATTATTTTCTCTTAATTGATCAACTAATTCATAATAATTTTTTAAATATTTTTGATCCATAACACAAACTAAAACTGGTTTTTGATCCTCAACCTTAATTTGATCTAATTGCATTAAAGCAAATAGCAATCTATCAACACCAAAACTTATTCCTGTTCCTGGAATATCAACTCCTCTAAATCTTGAGATCAATTTTGCATAAGCTCCACCTGAACATATACTTCCAATATCTACTTCTTTACCTTTGTTGTTGGTGACTTTAAAATTTAAGTTGGTCTCTACAATAAAATCTGAATAATAAGCTAAGCCTCTTACAATTGTAAAATTTGTTTTAACTTGATTTAAATTTGATCCATATCCAAGCACCTCAAATACATTTTCTAATTCTTTTATTCCTTCTTGAGATAATGGATTTTTTAGAGTTTCTTTTAATTCTTTTAAATCTTTTATTTTTAAAAAATTTAATATTTGTGCAGCTTGATCATCTGATAATTCTGCGCCTTTAGTGATAGCTCCACTTTGATCTTTTCTCTCTTTTTTTAATAAATCTTCAACTCCTTTTAATCCAAAACCAGGTTTGTCTAGTTTATCAATTGCTCTAATAACTTTAGTTTGTTTTTCTTCAGAAATTTTTAATTCATCAATTAAGCCTTGAACTATTTTTCTATTACTTACATTGATTGTGAATTGATCTTTGTTTAAGCCACAATCTGATAATGTGCTTGATATTAAATTACAAAGTTCAGCATTTGCTTGTGCTGGATTAACATTTCCAACAATATCAAAGTCAGCTTGCATAAATTCCCTGTAACGGCCATTTCCAGCTTTTTCGTTACGAAATACATTTTGAATAGCATAACGTTTATAAATAGAAGGTAACTCTTGATTGTTTTGAGCAACAAATCTTGCAAGTGGGCTTGATAGATCATAACGAAGAGTGATACTTTTTTCACCATCTTGAAATGAGAATACATCAGACATAGGATTAGCTTCATCTTCTGCAAGAAAAGATCCTATATTTTCACTAATTTCAAACGAAGGAGTTTCAAGAGCTTCTGCTCCAAACTTGATAAAATTATTCTCAATAGCTTTTAATAGCTTTTTTTTGAGAAGAAGTTTTTTATCCCAACGATCTTCAAAACCTGAAGGTAATCCAGGTACTAATTTATTTTCTTTATTCATTTTTTTGGTACCCGGGCTGAGAATCGAACTCAAACTTAAAGTTCCACAAACTTTCGTGCTAACCGTTACACCACCCAGGCATTCCTTGTTTTTATATTATTTTTGTGTGGATTAAAAATTATATTATAAATAAATAGCCTACAGGCTATGGAAAAAAATTCTATGAGCGCTTCTTGAAGTCTCTCTAAATGTAATATTTATAATCATGAGCAGTCTTTTAGACAAAAAATATGATTATACAAGGCTTTAATTAAAAAGGACGTTAATCAATTTTTAAGATTTAACGTCCTTTGAAATTTTTTAAAATCAGTCTATTTTTTTTAGATTTACTGCAGAAGGGCCTTTTGGACCATCTTCTAAACTAAACTCTAACTTATCATTTTCTTGAAGAGTCTTGATTTCAGCAGCTTTAACAGCTGTAATGTGTACAAACACATCTTTCTCTTTGTCTTCTCTTTCAATAAAACCAAAACCTTTACGAAAATTAAACCATTTAACTTGTCCTTTAAGCGTACTCATCTTATTTCTTAGTCCTTATGTTGTTTATTATTCTATAAAGCTAATTTGATTTTTTAATAATTTCAAGATGAAAAAAGTTGATGATGGTGGTGCCTCGGGAAGGATTCGCACCTCCGACACAAGCCTTTTCAGGGCTCTGCTCTACTCCTGAGCTACCGAGGCGAAAATTAACCCCTAAAGATTATTCTGCCTTTTGTAAGGTCGTAAGGTGTCATCTCAACTGTCACGTTATCGCCTTGCAATACTCTAATTCTATTTTTTCTCAACTTGCCAGCAGTATGAGCGGTAACCGTATGCCCATTTTCTAGCTTAACTCTAAACATTGCATTTGGAAGTAGGTCCATGACCTTTCCTTTAAATTCAAGCAAATCTTGTTTAGACAATTTTATTTTCTCCTAATTCTTTTTTTTACAGATTGAGCATGTCCTGCTAATCCTTCATAATTTGCAAGTGTTATAACTGAAGGACCAAGACTTTCAATACCCTTTTTAGATAAGTTTATATAGGAAATCCGTTTATAAAATTCATTTACACTTACTCCACTTGAATATTTTGCTGAACCATTTGTTGGTAATATGTGGTTTGAACCAACATTATAGTCAGTCATTGCCATAACAGCATATTTTCCTAAACAAACAGATCCTGCATTTTTAATTTTTGGAATAAATGATTTATAATTTTTTAGATTCAGTTCCAAGTGTTCTGGTGAAATTTTATTAGTAACTTCAATTATCTTTTTATCAGAACTAATATGCATTAAAATTCCATTATCTGTTAAACTTTTTCTAGCAATTGATGATCTTGGTATTTCTTTTAATTGTTTAGAAATTTCATTTTTAACTTTATCTATCAAAGGTTTATCTTTTGAAATTAAAATACATTGAGCTAAATTTGAATGCTCTGCTTGACCTATCAAATCACTAGCAACCCATTCTGGATTTGAAAATTTATCACAAACAATGGTTACTTCTGAGGGACCTGCAGTCATTCCTTCAATTCCAACATCACCAAAAACTTCTTTTTTAGCAGCCGCAACATATTCATTTCCAGGTCCTACTATTTTGTTAACTTTATTAATCTTCTTTGTTCCGTAAGCTACAGCTGCAATCGCTGATGGGCCTCCTATTGAATAAATTTCTTTAATTTTACATTTACGTGCTGCATATAATACTGCTGGATTTTGCTTTCCTTTAAACCCTGGATTAATCATCACAACTCTTTTAACTCCTGCAACAATTGCTGGAATTGCATTCATTAATACACTTGATGGATATGAAGCTGTTGAACCAGGTACATAAATTGCAACGGACTCTAAGGGTATATATTTATACTCAAGTTTATTTTTATACTTATCGACATACGAAATATTCTTGAATTTTTGAAGTGAATGAAATTTGTAAATTCTATTATAAGCAATATCAATTGCTTGCTTTACTTTTTTATCTAGTGATTTTATTGAATTAGAAACTTGTTTTTCAGAAGGAACAATTACATTGTTTTGATTAAATCTCTTTTCATATTTTACTAAAGCTTTGTCTCCATTTTTTATAACATCTTTGATGATACTTGAAACTGAAACTGAATTAGATTGAACTTTTTTCTTTCTTTGCAAAAGCAAGCTATCTAAGTTTTTTTCAAAATTTCTACTATTACTATTTAATATTTTCATTAGTCTTTAATTTCGTTTTGATCTTCTAGTCTTACTTCAATTGTTTCTGTGGTCAAAGCCATGTGAGCATTATTTTTGAAAATTAAATTAATTTCATAATCATCTTTATTTTTTAAATAGTCTATTGCTATCAATTCTAAAACTAAATCTTCATTTTTTTGATCTATATTTTTAGATTTAACTTTATCTACAAAATCAAACCTACAAATGCTGTTAATTTTTTTATCTTCCTGATCAGTTTCAATTTTGGTTCTTTCAATCGATATCAAGAAAACTTTATTTTCTGATAGATATTTTATATCTGATACTTTAACTTTTGCTCCAGCAGTACATGCTGAAATCATTTGAAGACCTTCATTATCTGAAGCTATAATTTTTGCTAAATATTTCTTATCCATTAATTAACTCTTCTAATTTTTGCTCCAACTTTTTTTAATTTCTTTTCTATATTTTCATATCCACGGTCAAGATGATAAATTCTATTAATCACTGATTTTCCTTTTGCTGTTAAGGCTGCTAAAATTAATGAAACAGAAGCTCTTAAGTCTGTTGCCATCAATTCAGCTGCTGCAAAATTAATGTTACCAGCAACTTTAGCAGTATTACCGTCAGTTGAAATTTTAGCACCCATTCGATTCAATTCAGCAACATGCATAAATCTATTTTCAAAAATATCTTCTTTAATCACAGATTGTTTGTTAGCTTTACACAACAATACCATTATTTGAGCCTGTAAATCAGTTGGGAAACCAGGATATGGTGCTGTTTTGATGTTCATACTTTTAATGTTTTTATTACCAATAATGTGAACTTCATCTTTCTTAACATTAATTTTTGCACCTATTTTTTTTAAAGTATTAATTTCTGTTTGGATTATTTTTGGGACAATATTTTTTATCTTTAAATTTCCTGCTGTTACAGCTGCTGCAACTAAATAAGTTCCAGCTTCAATTCTATCAAACATAACCGGATAAGTAATTTCTTTTACCTGTGATACTCCTTCAATTTTTACTGAACGCTTGCTAGTCCATTTAATATTACATCCCATATTTTTTAAAAAATTAACTAAATCTTTTATTTCAGGTTCAATTGCACAGTTACTTAAAACAGTTGTTCCTTTAGCAAAACTTGCTGCTATTATTAAATTTTCGGTAGCACCAACTGATATTTTTGAAAATCGAATTTTATTCCCAATTAATCCTTTTGGTGCAGTTGCGTGAACATACCCTTGAACAATTTTATATTTAACTCCTAACTTTGATAAAGCATCCAAATGTATATCAACAGGTCTAGTACCAATCGCACAACCTCCCGGTAGAGATACTTTTGCTTTACCAAATTTTGCTAATAAAGCCCCAAGAACTAAAATTCCTGCTCTCATAGTTTTAACTAAACTGTAAGATGCAAAACTTTTACTTTGTTTTATATTGTCAATGACTAAGTTATTTTGATTGAATTTAATTTTAGATCCTAAGGATTTTAACAAACTACCCATGGTCTCAATGTCTTTTACCCTTGGTAAATTTTTTAAGTAAACTTTTTTTCTTGAAAGTAAAGTTGCAGCTAAAATTGGTAAGGATGCATTTTTTGAGCCTGATATTTTTATTTGCCCTTTGAGCTTATTAGCTCCAAAGACTTCTAGTTTTTGCATAACTAAACTTTAGGTAACGTTACCCCAGTTTGACCCATATACTTTCCATCACGATCGGCATATGTCACTTCTGGTTTTTCATTTCCCTTTAAAAATATAAATTGAGCAACACCTTCATTTGCATATATTTTAGCAGGAAGAGGTGTAGTGTTCGAAAATTCAAGTGTAACATACCCTTCCCAACCTGGTTCTAGAGGCGTAACATTTACAATAATTCCACATCTTGCATAAGTAGATTTACCAAGACAAATAACTAATACATCATCTGGAATTTTAAATTTTTCAACTGTTCTTGCTAAGACAAATGAATTTGGTGGAATAATACATTCTGATACATTTTTTGTAACAAAGTTTGTTGGTTTAAAATTTTTAGGATCAACTATTTCTGAGTTCACATTGGTAAAAATTTTAAATTCATCAGAAACACGAGCATCATAACCAAAAGAGGATAATCCATAAGAGATGCAATTTCCTCTAATTTGCTTCTCTTCAAAAGGAGAAATCATTTCTTCTTCTTTGGACATTTTTCTTATCCACTTATCTGACAGTACTGACATTATTTAGTTTTCTTCTTTGTTTTTTTTTGAAAAAGTTTTCTTTTTTTTAAATTTTTTCTAAGAGCTAAGCTTAAACGCTCATTTTTATCTTTAGAATTCATTCTTTATCTGGATTTGTAAGGAAGTCTAATGTAATCGGTTTTGAGGCATCTAAAGTTTTTGACTTAGGTTCTTCAACTATTGGGCCTTCTTTAGCTAAACGTTTAGCTTTCTTTTCAGCAAGCTTCTTTTCTCTTTTAGCTTGCTTTTCCATAAGCTTGTTGCCTTTGGTAGATTTATAATCGTAATGAATTCCCATAAAATTTTCTTCACGTAGATATAAAGCATAATGACCAAAAAATTAAGGCAATATTTTGAAAAAAATGCTTTATTATCAGTAAATAATATTTTGATCAAAAAGCTCCTATAGATAAATGGTATATCAAGTCATTGGTAATGACTAATTTCCTGGTCAGTACAGGGTGGGAGCACCAAATTTAATTAGTTTTATAAAATATTTTTCTCACAAAAATTGTAACAACCACTAATCCTAAAAATATTATTAGTGGGATATAAATATTTGGAGTAGTAATCACATCCATTATACCTGGTGCTTGAAGATTCTGATCAATGATTTTTTCTAATCCACTTGCTATTGAAGTTACAATAAATAATTGAGGAATCATTCCAATTAAAGTTGCCAAAAAAAAATTAGAAGTTTTAACATTAAATATACAAGGTAAAACATTTGAAATTGCAAACGGAATGCCTCCAATAAATCTATAAATTAATAAATATAAAAATTCTGATTTTTTGAATTTAAATTCAAGATTTTTAAACTTATTTAAAAATTTTTGTCTTATTAAATCTTTTAAAAAATAATTTGCAAAAATATAAAGTCCTGTCGCACCAATAGTCATTCCGGCAATTAAAAGTAAAGTTCCAAACCAATTTCCAAATACAAAGCCCGCAAATAATATGATTGGACTACCAAAGCCACCAGCTAAAGTCCAAACTATACAAAACAGAATAAACAAACTTGCAAATAAAATCAGATTGGATTCTTTTAATTCAAAAAAATAATCTCTGTTATTTTTTATAAACTCATAACTAGTGATCTCTTGAAAGCTAAATTTTGAAAAAAAAAAGTACAAAAACAAACAAACAACTATTAGGTAAAATAACCCTACAAATGTTTTAATTTTTTTAGCTTTTTCCATTAAATACAATGCTAATTATAAAATCTTCTATTTGCTATTTATATATTTAATTACTATAAAGGGCGAAAATTAATAAATTTTAATCACATATTATGAAGCGAACATATCAACCATCTAACGTTAAAAGAGCCAGAAAACATGGCTTTAGATCAAAAATGAAAACTAAGGGTGGACAAAAACTTTTAGCTAGAAGAAGAGCTAGAGGAAGAAAATCGTTAACTGTATCGGTCTAGATAAATGAAAAGCAAAATACTTGCTCTTTCAAAAAACGAGGAATTCAAAAATCTACTAAAGCAAAAAAAAACATCTAATAAATATGTTACAATTTTTTTTGGCAACCTAACAAACAAAGATAATAGTAAAATTAATATTAGTTTTGTGACTAAAAAAAAAATTGGCAATGCTGTAAAAAGAAATAAAATTAAACGTAGATTAAGAAATATTGTTAATGAAGCCGTTAAAAAAGTAATAATAAAATTTAACTATTCATATCTTGTTATTGCTAAGTCAACTATGCTAAACAATGAGTACAAAAATATAAAAGAAACTCTATTTCAGGATTTAGAAAAAATTAAATAATGAACATTTTCACAATTATTTTAATTAAATTTATTAAAGGTTATAAATTCCTTATTAGTCCATTACTTGGTCAATCCTGTAGATATTTACCAACTTGTTCAGAATATAGCATAGAAGCTTTAAGAAAATTTGGTCTAGCTAAAGGTAGTTTTATGAGCTTAAAAAGAATTTTGTCATGCCATCCTATAAAGTTTTTAGGAGGTGGAGATGGTTTCGATCCAGTTAAAAAAGAAATGAAAGCTAAAAAATAATGGATACTAAAAACGTCATTGCAGCTATTTCTTTGTCAGCAGCAGTTATTATTTTATATAGTTTATTTTTTGCCCCCCCTCCAATTACAAAAGAAAATTTAGCTGAAAAAAATAAAACTCAACAAAATACAGATGCACCAAGTTTAGATCAAAAAGAAAGTGTTACTGAAATTTCAAGAGACGAAGCTTTATCTCAAAGTAAAAGAATTCAATTTGAAAATCAAAGCGTTGTAGGATCAATCTCTTTGAAAGGTGCTGCGATCGATGACTTAACTTTTAAAGAGTATAATGTCAGTTTAGATAGCAATGAAAAGATTAATCTATTAGCACCAAGAAATGCAACTAACGGATATCTAATTGAAAGTGGCTTCATAACTACAGATAAAAATATTGAAATTCCAAATGCTCAAACTAATTGGTCAGTCTCAGGCAATAGTAAGTTAACAGATCAATCTCCAGTAAAACTAACTTGGTCCAATAATCAAGGGATTACTTTTGAAAAAGAGATTTCTTTAGATGATCAATTCTTATTTACCATTAAACAAAGAGTTATAAATTCATCAGATAAAGCATATGATTTTTATTCATATGGACAAATCATAAGAAATAAAATTCCAGAAATTTCTAATTTCTATATCCTTCATGAGGGTTTAATTGCAGATCTAGATGATGAGCTAATTGAAGAAGACTACGATGATATTCAAGAGAAGAAATTTACTAAAACTGCTCAAAAAGGTTGGTTAGGAATAGGAGATAAGTATTGGATTACATCATTAATTCCTCCAAGTGGTAAAGAATTTAAAACTACTTTTGATTACAAAAATAAGTTTAGAGCTAACTTTGTTTCAACAGAACCTTTAGAGCTTGGAAAAAATTCAACCATTGAAGATCAAATGCAGGTAATAGTTGCTGCTAAAAGAGTAGAAATTATTGATGGATATGCTGAATCTTTAAATATTGATAAATTTGATTTAGCAATCGACTGGGGATTTTTATACTTTATTACAAAACCTTTATTCCATGGCATAGATTATTTCTTTAAATTATTAGGTAACTATGGACTTGCAATTATAGCAATTACATTTTGTATCAGATTAGCTTTCTTCCCACTTGCTAACTTTTCATTTAAGAGCATGGCAAAAATGAAGGCCCTTCAGCCTGAAATGGCTAGACTTAAAGAGCTTCATAAAGATGATAAAATGAAATTGCAGCAAGAAATGATGGCTCTTTATAAAAAAGAGAAAGTTAATCCCATGTCAGGATGTTTGCCAATACTTGTTCAAATTCCTGTATTCTTTGCGTTATATAAAGTTTTATTTGTAACTATTGAAATGAGACAGATGCCATTTTTTGGATGGATACAAGATTTATCCGAAAGAGATCCAACATCTCTCTTTAATTTATTTGGTTTGTTGCCTTATGATGTTCCTTCATTTTTAATGATTGGTGCTTGGCCTATTGCAATGGGTGTATCAATGTTTATTCAACAAAAACTAAACCCAGCTCCAACAGATCCCATGCAGGCAAAAATATTTATGTTCTTTCCACTTTTCCTTACAGTAATCCTGGCCCCATTCCCTGCAGGACTAGTTATATACTGGACTGTAAATAATATTTTAACTATGGCTCAACAAGTTTTCATTATGAAAAGAACTACAGTTAAAACAGTTACTTAATGTTGGAAATTAAAGAAGAAGAATTAAATAAAATCCTTCCATTAGATGGTCCTTCAATTGATGAAGTAAAAAGATATTTAGAAAAATATAATGATGAATATATTGTTATTAAATGCGGCGGAAGTGTTTTAGTTGATCAAGGTTTATTCAATTTTTTTATAAAAGATATTACAACACTTAATAAGTTAGGTTTTATTCCAATAGTTGTTCACGGTGGAGGCAAAAGAATAAATAATAAATTAAATGAATTAGGAATTAAAAGTGAATTTATTAAAGGGCTAAGAGTTACAGGAAAAGAAACTATTGCGGTAGTTGAAAAAGTATTAATAGAATTTAATCAAGAAATAGTTAAAGCCTTAAAAAAACAATCTTGTAATAGTGAAACTGTTAACTCTAAAGACAACAATTTAATTACTGTAATAAAAGAAAACGAAGAATTAGGGTTTGTTGGAGCACCTACTAAGATTGATAGAACTATTATTGATAAAATTGTTAATGAGAAAAAAGTACCAGTAATTGCCCCATTAGGCCAAGATGAAAGCAATCAAACTTACAATATAAATGCTGATACAGCTGCTGGCTCAATTGCAAAAAAAATTGAAGCAAGAAGATTAATTATTATGAGTGATGTTGAAGGTGTTTTAGATAATAACCAAAAACTAATTCCTGAAATTAATTCAACTTCAATCAAAGAGTTAATTGAGAATGAAACAATTACAGGAGGCATGATTCCTAAAATCAACAATTGTTTAGATGTAGCAAGTAATGGAGTAAAAGGTGTTGTAATCATTGATGGCAGAAAAAATCACTCTATTCTTTTTGAATTATTATCTGACAAAGGATCCGGAACCCTAATTAGACAATGAAAGATTTAGTTGATATAAAATATTGGATATTTGACCTTGATAATACTCTTTATAGTGGTCAAACTCAGGTTTTTTCTGAAGTAGACAAAAAAATGTCTTCTTTCATCTCAAAAAAATTTAATGTTGATCTAGTAAAAGCTAAAGAAATTCAAAAAAAATACTTTTATGAATATGGAACAACACTTTCTGGTTTAATGAACCATGACAATATAGATCCACAAGAATTTTTAGAATTTGTTCACGATATTGATATTAGTTGGTTGCCCAAGGACGAGGTTTTAAGAGAAGAGCTTATTAAGATAAAAGAAAAGAAGATTATTTTTACTAATGGATCACATGCTCATGTTGAAAACGTTACAAAACAACTTGATATTGATGGATTATTTGATGGTGTTTTTGATATTACAGATGCAAATTATGTTCCAAAACCACATTTAAATCCATATCAAGAACTAATCAAAAAATTTGATTTAGATCCCAATCAATCAATTTTAATTGAAGATATAGCGCATAATTTAGAACAAGCTAAAAATTTAGGGATGAAAACTTGTTGGCTTGAAAATGATGAAACTTTTGCAAAAAAAGATGCTAATAAACCTTATATTGATTATAAGATTAAGAACTTGCCTTCTTTTCTTCAAGAAATTAATATATTAAAAGCGAAATAAAATTAACTTACAACTAATAAATTAAAACTATGAAAGAATTTGAAAATATTATCAATACAGCTTGGGACAATAAAGACTCAATTAATGGTCAATCTGACCAATCAATACTAAGTGCAATTAAAGATACTGTCGAACTTGTTGACAATGGTACTTTAAGAGTAGCTGAAAAAAAAGATAATGAGTGGATAGTTCATCAATGGATTAAAAAAGCAATTCTTTTAAGTTTTAAAACTAATGAAATGCAAACACTTGCTGGTCCTTACGCTACTTGGTGGGACAAAGTAAGAGGAAAAACAGCTGGCTGGGGAAGAGAAGAACATAAAAAAGCTGGCTTTAGACACGTACCTAACGGAGCTATTAGACATGGGTCTTTTATTGGTAAAAATGTAGTCTTGATGCCATCATTTGTAAATATTGGAGCTTATGTAGACGAAGGTACTATGATTGATACTTGGGCGTCTGTAGGTTCTTGTGCTCAAATAGGAAAAAATTGTCATATTTCTGGTGGTGCCGGAATTGGTGGTGTGCTTGAGCCGATGCAAGCTAATCCAACAATTATAGAAGATAATTGTTTCATTGGAGCTCGTTCTGAAATAGTTGAAGGAGTAATTGTAGGTGAAGGATCTGTATTATCTATGGGTGTGTTTATTGGTCAGTCTACAAAAATTGTTCATAGAGAATCTGGAGAAGTAATCTATGGAAAAATTCCACCCTACTCAGTAATAGTTCCAGGAAGTTTGCCAAGCAAAGATGGTAAAGGTCCCGCTCTATATTGTGCAGTAATTATCAAGCAAGTAGATGAAAAAACAAGATCTAAAACTTCGATTAACGATTTATTGAGAGAATAGTTTTATAATGCCGACTATTAATGAACTTCAATTAGCTAAGGAGCTAATTAAATTTCCAACAGTTACCCCTATTGACGCTGGAATAATGAAGTTCTTAGAAAAAAAACTTAAAACACTAGGTTTTAAAACTAGAATTTTAGAATTTAAAGAAAAGGATAGCAAGCCAGTAAAAAATATTTATGCAAGACTTGGTAATCAAAGTCCAAATTTCTGCTATGCAGGTCACTTAGATGTTGTTCCAGCAGGAAATTTAAAAGATTGGACAGTAAACCCATTCAAACCCTCTGTAAAAAAAGGTTACTTAATTGGAAGAGGCGCAAATGATATGAAAAGTTCGATCGCAGCATTTGTTTCTGCAGTGAGTAATTTTGTTGCAAATAAAAGAAAAATTAATGGCTCCGTTAGTCTTTTAATTACAGGAGACGAAGAAGGTGTTGCAATTAATGGAACTAAAAAAGTAGTCGATTACTTAAAAAAGAAAAAAGAAAAAATAGATTTTTGCTTAGTGGGTGAGCCCACTAATCCTAATAAATTAGGTGAAATGATTAAAATAGGTCGAAGAGGAAGTATGACTGGTAGACTTTCAATTATAGGTGTTCAGGGCCATGTAGCTTATCCCCAAAGAGCAAATAATCCATCTACAGCTATTGTACAAATATTAAAAGAATTGAAAGAAATTAAATTTGATAATGGTACAAGAGATTTTCAACCAACAAATCTGGAAGTTACCAAGATAAATATTAATAATTCTGCAGACAACGTAATACCAGGATTAGCAAATGCTACATTTAATATTAGATTTAATAATAAGCACAGTTCAAGTTCTATAAAAAAGAAAATTGATAAAATAATAAAAAGAATATGTAATAAAAATAAATCAAAATATAAAATTGATTACAGTGTTTCTGGAGAAGCATTTCTTACAAAACCAAATAATACAACTTTTATGATTAGAGATATCATTAAAAAAATTACAAAAATTAAACCTCAGCTCTCAACAACTGGGGGTACTTCTGATGCAAGATTTATTAGAAAAATAGCTCCTTGTTTAGAATTTGGTTTAGTTGGTAAAACAATGCACAAAGTAGATGAAGCTGTTTCATTGTCTGATTTGAAAAAACTTACATTGATTTATTTAAATATTTTACAAAATTATTTTAAGTGAAAACTGGTCTAGTTACCTCTGATACTTATCAAAATCATAATACAGGCGAAGGACATCCAGAAAAAATCGATAGAGTTACAGCTGTTATTGATAACTTTAAGAAAATTAATAACAAAGAATTGATTTGGAAAAAACCAGCTAAATTTGATCAATCTTTTTTAATTAATACACATTCTTCTGAATATATAGATTTAGTAAGTAAATCATTTCCAGAAAATGGTTTGGCTTTTCTTGATGGAGACACAGTTGTTTCACCTGGAAGTAAAGAAGCAACAATAGATGCTGTAGGATCCATAATTACAGCCATTGATGGTGTTCAACAGAAAGAATTTAAAAATGCATTTTGTGCTGTAAGACCTCCAGGACATCATGCAGAAAAAGATAAGGCAATGGGATTTTGTATATATAACAATGTTGCTGTTGGAACTAATTATCTAATTGAAAAATATAAGTATAATAAAATTGCTATTATTGATTTTGATGTTCATCATGGAAATGGGACACAAGACATTTTCTATGATAATGAAAAAGTGTTGTATATTTCAACACATCAATACCCTTACTATCCTGGATCAGGTTCAGAACAAGAAAAAGGTAAGTTTAATAATATTTTTAATATTCCACTTGAAGCTGGAACAACTGCTGAAGAATATCTAAATGCATACGAACAAGTTTTGAAAAAATTAAAAGAATTTAAACCTGAATTTTTATTGTTTTCTGCAGGTTTTGATGCACATAATGATGATCCTTTAGCACAACTTAGATTAGGATCAGAAGATTTTTATACAATAACCAAAAGAACATTGGAACTTTCTAAATCATTTTGTAATGGAAATGTTGTTTCCATTCTTGAAGGTGGATATGATCTTAAAGCACTCCAAGACAGCACTAAACGTCATGTTGATGCTCTTATAGAATTTGATTGATAATCCTAAATAACTCTCTAAATAAAAACTTTATGAAATTGTATAAAATTAATAAATCTGTAATTGATAAAAAAGGTAGAGGACTTTACGCTACAAGAGACATCAAGGAAGGAACAAAAATAATAGATTATATTGGAAAATTAATTACTAAAAAACAAACCGAAGAGTCTGATAAATATGATAATGGAAAACCAATTTATTTGTTTACTATAAACAAAAGATATGATCTTGACGGAGATTTTGTTTGGAATACAGCGGGTCTTATTAATCATTCATGTAATAATAATTGTGATTATGATGGTAAAGGACTTAAAATTTGGGTTAAAGCCATCAAAGACATTAAAAAAGGTGAAGAATTTACTTGTGATTATGGATTTGGTTATGATGAAAATTACAAACAATTTACTTGCAAATGTAAATCAAAAAATTGTTGTGGTTACATTGTAAGAGCAGAGTCTAGATGGCGAATAAATAAAAAATTTTCAATGAGTAACAGGAAGAAACTAATAAATAACTCTCGCTAGGAAAAGTCCCTCTGGTGGTGCAGGTGGTGCACACAATATTCTTTTTTTTGACCTAAAAGCTATATTAAAAGTTTTTAAATCCCATTTTTTTTCACCTAAATATTTCAAACAACCAACCATAGACCTAACCTGTTGTTGTAAAAAAGATTGTGAATTAAATTCTATTTCTATTTTATTTTTTGATGATTTAACCTTTACTGATTTAATTGTTTTAATTGGACTTTTTGCATGACAGCTAGAAGATCTAAAAGTAGAATAATCATGAGTTCCTACTAATTTCTTTGCACCTTTTTTAATCAAATCTAAGTCCAATGGTTTTCTAATATGCCAGCCTCTTTTTTTTTCAATTACTGGAGCACTTATCTGATTAAAAATTATGTATTTATAAATTCTTTGTTTTGCAGAAAATCTTGAGTGAAATTTATTACTTCTTTTCCTTATTTTTTTTATTGAAACACCTTGATCGTTTAAAAAATGATTAATTGATTTTAAAAACTTTGTTAGATCTACAATCTTATTTTTACAATCAAAGTGACCAGACTGTTCGATTGCATGAACACCTGTATCTGTTCTACCAGATCCATTTAAGATTATTTTTTCTTTTAGAAGCTTTGTTAATTTTTGTTGGATAAGACCTTGAATAGTTGATCCTTTTTTTTGAATTTGCCATCCTCTAAAGTCTGTACCCACATATTCAATAAGTAGTTGATACCTAGCCATTTAAATAACTGCACCTTGTTTTATTTGTGATCCAAGCATGAATTCACCAATATTTTGAGGCTTTTTTCCTTGTCTTTGGATTTCTTTGATTTTTATTGTTTGTTTGTCACCACAAACAACCTCTAAATAATTTGAAACAACCTCGCCCAGTTTTCCAATTCCATTGCCAATTTCTGCTTTTAGAATTTTGTATCTTTCACCCTTGTATATAAAAAAAGCACCAGGTGTGGGATACAAACCATTTATTTTTCCAATAATAATTTTTGAATTATCGTTCCAATTGATTTCTCCTTCAGCTTTTTTAATTTTAGATGCATACGTTGCTTTTGAATGATCTTGGTCAATAAATTTAGCTTTATCATCCAATATATTGTCAACATTATCTAATATTTTTTCTGCAGCTATCAAAGATAATTTATCAGCTATATCACTTGCATTTAAATTATTTTCTAAATTTATTTTGTAAGTGTTGCATACTGGACCTGTATCAAGTTGTTCAGCTATTTTCATAACACTAACCCCAGTTTCTTTATCTAAATTCATTATAGATCTCTGTATAGGTGCTGCTCCTCTCCACTTGGGTAGAAGAGATGCATGAATGTTAATAAATCCTTTTTTAGTTAAACTTAAAAATTCTTTTGGAATAATTTGTCCATATGCAACAACTATTGCTAAATCAGCATTTATACTTTTAAAATATTTATATTCTTCGCTGTTATCTTTTAAATATTTTGGTGTTCTAACCTCTAAATTTAAGGTTTCTGCAATTCCTTGTACAGGTGATTTATTTATTTTTTGTCCTCTTTGTGATTTTTGAGGAGGTTGAGTGTACACGTCTGAAATTGGATAACCATTTTGATACAACGATTTTAAAATAGGCACAGCAAACATTGGCGTACCCATAAAAACTATCTTTTTTGCCATAAATTAAAGAATTGCAGTATTTGATTTTAATTTAGATAGTTTTTTTATGATCATAGATTTTTTTAATTTTGATAGATAATCAATGAATAGTATTCCCTCTAAGTGATCCATTTCATGTTGTATACATGTTGCAAGCAACCCGTCAGCCAATAATATTTTTTTTTTTCCATTGTAGTCCAGATACTCTACTTTACATTTACTTGGCCTATCTATTTCCGCAAATTGTTCTGGTACTGATAAACATCCTTCCTCATGTGTATTTTTGATTGGATCTTTATTCACAACAACTGGATTTACAAAATATTTTGGTTCTTTTTTCTCATCCTTGCTAATATCCATTACTATAATTCTTTTTGGGACACCTATTTGGATTGCTGCAAGCCCTATACCATTAGCGTCATACATAGTATCTAACATATCATTCATAAGTTGCTGCTCTTCTTTACCTACACTTTTAACAGGTTTTGAAATCTGCCTAAGTAATTTATTAGGTTCGGTGATTATAGTTTTAACAGCCATGATGAATTATTTTATTATAATTTTTAAACTTTTAAAGGAAGAACTTTTAATAAAAGTTTATTCCTAATTAAATCAGCATTTAATTGATTTAGCGTATTAATTATAAAATATACTGTATCATCATCTATATCTTCAATTTTTTCTGGTCCAATAACCTCTATAATTCTAAGTAACGCTGCTCCAATTTCTTTATTATCAATCATTTTTTGGATATCTATCGGCATCTCTGATTTGTTAATTTCATAAAGATTTTCATATTTTTTTGAGATTTCAATTCCATCAGATTTTAATGCTTCTATAAAAATTATGTCTTTCTTAGATAAGAAATATTTTTTATCTTTTTTTATTTTTTTTAAGAACTTATTAAGGTCTTCTTCAATTTTTGATTTAGCATAATCCCCATTAAAATAATTTACTAACTTTGATTGATGTAATATTTTATTATTATACTTAATTTTTTTATTAAAAATTTCATCATTTTTTATATGTTGATTATAAAAGGTAGTAAAATTAGAGGGTACATCCGTTTCATCAATTTTTTTTAAAAATTTTTCTAGCTCTAAGTCAAAAGCATTACCAATACCTTCAGACTCAAAAATATCTTTCAAAATTTTCATTAGCTCAAGTTTTAGTTTTGGTTCTTCTGTTAAAAGTAATCTTTGATACACTAAAGCTTTACCTTCAATAGAGGATAATGATTTGTAAGATTCTTTTGTGTTTAACAACTGATTTATATTAAATTGAAATCGCTTATAAAACTCAAATAACTCCTCTTCAGAATAATTTTTATCATGTGTGGCTTTCTCAATTGTTGAAATCTTATCTATATCTGTAATTTCCAAATCTTGAATTCTATACAATAAATTAGATGTTGATAAATACTTCCAAATTAACTTGGGTGTATCTTTTTTTGGTTCAAATGTGAATTCTGGATTTGTTCTATGAGCTAAATGAAAATCTAAAATAGAATTCTCAGACACTTCTTTATTAGTTTCATCTATGTACCCAAATAAATAATTAATTTTATTTTCAAAATATTCATCTTCAAAGCCTAATTCTTTTTTTAAATCTAAAATTAATTGAGCTTCCTCATTTTTCCCATAATTTATCAAACAATATATATTAAACTTTGATAAATATTCATTCTCTAAAGGTTCTTTTATTTTTGAAAAAATTTCACATGATTTTTTTACATCTGATTTTGACAAATAATCATCAACCATATATCTCATCAATTCTGGATGCAGATTTGTGATTTGATTCTTAATAAGATATTCTTCAATCAATTCTAGATTAGAGTCTTTTATTAACCAATTTGTTTTAAATTTTAAAAATTCATTATCTGTGATGTTTTGATTGGGGTAGTAAGCATTTGTTAATAATGAAATATTTAATATTTCAGATGCATCTTTTGAAAGATTATATTTATCTATTTTTTTAAATAGCTTTTTTAATTTTGAGCCATCAGAATTTGACCACATGCTAATACTAAGACCATAATCCTGTGGATCATATAATCCAGCAATTTTAATTGTTTTTGATGTTAAGTCTTCGTCCAGTTTAATGGAGTTTTTATTTTTATCTGATTGCATCTTATAAATGCTGCTTTGAGATATTTCTTTAGTTTTTTCGACTGATATATTTTCTTCAGAAGTAGCTTCAGTCTCTTGTTTATCTATGTTCCAAATATCTACTGGTTTTTCTTCAGCAATAGTTGAAAAAGGTAATAATAAAGAAACAATTATAATTGATAAATTTTTCTTATTTAACAATTTTAAAATTTTCATTTGGAATAATTTTTTCTATTTCTTTTTTGGGAGCTGGAAAGTCAACTTTATTAATAAAAAAAATAAGTCCTAGAATTACTGAAAGACCAATAATAGATTTTATGATTAAACTAATGACATTAGTTTTACCTGAACTTGTATTTTTATCAAATTGCATATAACTTTAGTTAATTTCAAATTAAGACATATTTGTGTTTTTTCAATAAAGAAACTTATGAAATCAAAAGAAAATCTTGTGTTTTTAGGTATGATGGGATCTGGAAAGAGTTCTATTGGTTCTTTAGTTGCAAAAAAATTGAGATTAGATTTTATAGATGTGGATAAAGAAATTGAAAAAGAATTAGGCTTATCCATATCAAAAATATTTGAGATAAAAGGTGAAGACTATTTTAGAAAATTTGAAGAAAAAATAACTTTAAAAATACTAAAGATTAATTCTACTGTAATATCTCTTGGTGGAGGAGCATTTGTAAACAAGATTATTAGAAAAGAAGTATTAAAAAATCATATTTCTTTTTGGTTAAACTTGAACAATGAAACATTACTAAATAGAATTAAAAATAGTAAAAAAAGACCTCTTGCTTATAATTCCACAGAAAATGAATTGATTGATTTAATAAAAAAACGATCTAACATTTACTCAAAAGCTTTATATGAAATTAAATGTGACAAACTATCAAAAAATGAAATTGTTAAAAATGTTTTAAAAAATTATGAAACCCATTAAGTTAAAAATAAACACTAAAACCCAAAACTATTCAATTATTATTGGTTCAAACTTGGTATCAAATATATCAAAAATTATAAAAGAAAATTCAATAGATTTTAAAAAGTGTTTACTTATTGTTGATAAAAATATTTCAAAACAATCAGTTTCAAAAATCAAAAAATCTTTAAATCAAAAAAAACTTTATGTTCATAATTTCAATGCTAACGAAATCAACAAAAATTTTAACAGTGTAAATAAGATCTTAGATATTTTACTAAATAAAAATTTTTCGAGAGAAGATTGTTTAATTTCTATTGGTGGAGGAATTACAGGTGATATAAGTGGTTTTGCAGCAAGTCTATTTAAAAGAGGTTTAAAATTCATAAACATTCCAACTACTTTATTATCGCAAGTCGACTCTTCCATTGGAGGTAAAACTGGTGTTAACACTAAATATGGAAAAAATTTAATAGGAAGCTTCTATCAACCAGATTTAGTTATATCTGATATTCAATTTTTAAAAACACTACCCAAAAGAGAAGTGATTTGTGGCTACGGCGAAATTTTAAAACATTCTTTGATCGCCAATAGAAAATTTTTTAATTTTTTAGATAAAAATAGTGGTAAAATTTTAAAACTTTCCTCTCCATCCATTGAAAAAGCGATCTATGAAAGCTGTAATATAAAAAAAAGTGTTGTCGAAAAAGATGAAAAAGAAAAAAATCTTAGAAAAATTTTAAATTTTGGTCATACTTTTGCACATGCCTATGAGGCAACTTTAGGTTATTCAAAAAGACTGAATCATGGTGAGGCAGTAATACTTGGAATAAAAAGTGCATTAAGATTTAGTTTAAAAAATAATTTACTTAAAAAAAATGATTATAATTCAATAATAAATCACATTTCTAAAATAAATTTACCATCAAATATAAAAAAGTTTTTTAAAATTAAAGATTTAAATAAGATCTTATCATTTATGCTTAAAGACAAAAAAAATAGTTCTGATAAAATTAACCTTATATTGTTAAAAAAAATTGGTTCACCTATAATAGATAAAAAGTATAAAAAAAATAATTTAGGTATATTTCTAAAAAATGAGTTAAGAAATTAAAATTTGAATTGAGTGAATAGTTTCTTTTAACTCTTTATCTAAAATTTTATAAATTTTCTTATTACTTTCTATTCTGCTCGTATTTTTTAATTCATTGGAAATTAAAGTAATTTTTAAATGAAACTTGCCTTCTTTATTACCAGCATGGTTTTTATGAAGAAATGATTTATCCTCAATTTTTACATTTTCAATATTAATGTGATTATTTAGTTTTTTTTTTACAATTGCAATTAACTCGTTTATATCCATAAATAAAATCTATTATACATCATGAAAAATATTTGCGACTGGAATAATTGTAATGAAATCGGTGACTATAAGGCACCAGTTGAAAAAGATAATAGTAAAAAATATAGAATGCTTTGTTTAGAGCATGTAAAGGAATTTAATAAAAATTGGAACTATTTTTCAGGGATGAATGATGATCAAGTTTTAGATTTTTTAAAATCTGATATGATCTGGCATAAACCTACTCAAAGTTTTAGCTCATCAGATAATTTCTTTAAAGTTCTTTGGAATAACACGCTAAGAGATGAATTAGATAAAGATAAAATTAATGGTGATTATGATCATATGCGTCAATTTAAATTTAATCATAAAGATATCAAAGCCTTTAGTATATTGGGGGTTTCGGTAGGTTTAAAATGGGAAAAAGTCCAAGATAAGTTCAAATTGCTTGTCAAAAAATATCACCCAGATATAAATGCAGGGAATAAAAAATTTGAGGAAAAACTAAAACTAATCACTTTAGCTTACACACAATTAAAAAATACATATAGAGAAAAAATTGACACCAAATCTTAACATACAACCTGATATTAAAGTATCTCTGAAACAAACTTTTGGGATCGACTCTGAAATGGAAGTAGATGCATTTTCAAAAAAAAATGAATATGTGCCTGAAATAGATAAAAGTTATAAATTTGATAGAGACACTACTCTAGCAATAATTTCTGGTTTTGCTTTCAATAAAAGAGTTCTAGTTCAAGGATATCATGGTACTGGTAAATCTACTCATATAGAGCAAATTGCTGCAAGATTAAATTGGCCATGCATACGTGTTAATCTAGACAGCCACGTAAGTAGAATAGACCTAATTGGAAAGGATGCAATTGTCCTTGAAGATGGAAAACAAGTTACGCAGTTTAACGAAGGTATTTTACCTTGGTCTATACAAAATCCTGTAGCTCTTGTTTTCGATGAGTATGATGCTGGAAGACCTGATGTGATGTTTGTAATTCAAAGAGTTTTGGAAGCAGAGGGTAACTTTACTCTACTTGATAAAAACAAAGTTATTAAGCAAAACAAATTTTTTAGATTATTTGCTACATCTAACACTGTTGGTCTTGGTGATACAACGGGTTTATATCATGGTACACAGCAAATAAATCAAGGACAGATGGATAGATGGAATATTGTAACAACACTTAACTATCTAAGCCTTGAAAGAGAATTAGATATAGTTTTAGCAAAGAATAAAAATTTGAATAACACAAAAGGTAAAGAAAAAATTGCAAATATGATAAAGGTAGCTTCTTTAACAAGAAAAGGTTTTGTTGCAGGTGATATTTCAACTGTAATGAGTCCAAGAACCGTTATGCATTGGGCAGAAAATTCAGAGATTTTTAAAGACACTGGTTATGCTTTTAGAGTAACTTTTTTAAATAAATGTGATGATATTGAAAAAAATACCATCGCAGAATATTATCAAAGGTGTTTTGGTGAAGAGCTACCAGAGTCTTTGATAAATGTTCAAATCTAAATGAGTAACAAAGATATTAATTTAAAAGAAAAAATCAGAATTGCTTTAACATCGACGGCAAAAGTAATTTCTGATGACTTTACTTTAAACGAAAAATATTCTGAAAATAAAAAAACTAAGAGCTCAGAAATTGTAGAGATTAATGATCTGATAAATCCAAGTGACTTTATCAAATTACGTGCTGAAACAGACTGTGCAGCTTTAAAAAAAAAATTTTCTAATGATGTAATCTATAGAAAAAATTTACCTACCAATAATTCATCGCGATCACTCTATAATATTGCTGAAAAAATTAGATATGAATCTTTAGGTGGAAAAATGCTTAAAGGAATAAAAAAAAATTTTACTGAAAATTATACTCAGATAATCAAACATAAAAGAAAAGAACAATTAAAAACTAAAGAAGATGTTCCTGTTACTGAAGCATTTGAGTTATATATGCTTAAAAATTTTCATCAAATAAAGTTAAACCCTTTAACATCAAAAATATTAAATTTTTGGGAAAATGACTTTGAAAAATCTATAGATAAACACAAAAAATTTTTACAAGAAAATTTAGAAGATCAAAACAATTATAGTTCTAGATTTTCAGAGATTTTAAATGAAATGAATATTTTTCAAAATGAACAAGAAGATGAAAGAAAAGAGGAAAACCAAGATCAGAGGCAAGATAACCCATCAAATGATGATCAAGATAAAGAAGCTGAGGATAATAAAGATGAAAATAATGACCAAGAAACTCAAGCTACTTTAGATGCTGATTATAATGTTGATGAATTTAATCTAGATGAGCAACTTTCAGATAGCGAGACAGATGAGCAGAGCTCGGAACAAATTATTCAAAAAAATCTTGATAATATCAATTTAGATTATAAAATTTTTACAACTCATTATGATGAAGTAACAAAAGCTGAAAAATTAGAAAATACAGACGAAGCAACAAAACTTCGAAGAACATTAGACCAACAATTAGTTGGCTTTCAAGATGTAATAACTAAGCTTGCAAATAAACTACAAAGACAATTACTTGCAAAACAGAATAGAGCATGGAATTTCGATTTGGAAGAAGGATTGCTTGATAGTTCAAAGTTGCCAAGAATTATTATGGACCCATATAATTCATTGTCGTTTAAAAAAGAAAAAGATTTAGATTTTAAAGACACGATCGTCACTTTGTTAATAGATAATTCTGGATCAATGAGAGGAAGACCTATTACTATAGCCGCAATATGTGCAGATATATTATCCAGAACTTTAGAAAGATGTTCCGTCAAAGTTGAAATTTTAGGATTTACTACAAAAAACTGGAAAGGTGGACAAAGTAGAGAACTTTGGAATAAAAACTCTAAACCTAAAAACCCTGGCAGATTAAATGATTTAAGACATATAATTTATAAAGGAGCTGATACCCACTGGAGACAAGCTAAAAATAATTTAGGTTTAATGCTAAAAGAAGGCTTACTAAAGGAAAATATTGATGGAGAGGCTATTTCATGGGCTTACAATAGAATTAAAAAAAGAAAAGAAGAAAGAAAAATTATGATGGTAATTTCTGATGGTGCGCCAGTTGACGACTCAACACTTTCAGTAAATTCTGGTGATTTTTTAGAAAAACATCTTAAGAAAATGGTAAAATTCATAGAAAACAAAACTGAAATTGAAGTTTTAGCAATTGGTATTGGTCATGATGTTTCGAGATATTATGATAAGGCTATAAAAATTACTGATGTAAATGAATTAGGAGACGTTATGATATCTCAATTAAGCTCTTTGTTTGAAACTAAAAGAAAATTTCATTAAAGATTAAATAAATCGTTATTATTCCATTTAATAATAACTTCTGCTCCACTTCTTGTTTTAGAGTTTCTACAATTAATTGAGGCAAAATTTTTTTCTAGAAGTGTTTTTCCAATAAATAAACCTAGTCCTAATCCTGTCTTTGTCTTTTCATTAGGATCTTTTGATCTCAAATATGGTTCCCCAATTGTTGACAAGACATCTTTTGGATATCCATTTCCATCATCTTCAATTATGATTTCTGTAGTATTGCTATCACTTTTTAAAGTTATATAAATTGTTTTTTTAGAAAATTTATTGGCATTTCCAATAAAATTTCTTAAACCATAAACTATTTCAATAGATTTTGTTATTTTTTTAACATTTAAATCTTGATCAAAATTAAAGATAAAATTCTTTTTACTTATCTCTTTAAATGAAGAAATAATTTCACTTAAGTAATCCTTCATTCTTAAGTCTTTATCAATAAAATTATCCTCTTCTACTGGATTTAAACTTAAACGTTTTAAAATTTCATTACATCTCTCTACTTGACTTGATAATAACTCTATATCTTTCTCAATATCTTTTTGTCCTTTAAATTGTTTGATCAAATCCTGGGTTATAATTTTAATTGTTGAAAGTGGTGTTCCAAGTGAGTGTGCTGCTGCTGCAGCCTGACCACCTAAAGATAATAATTCATGTTCTTTTGCCATTACTTCTTCCATTTTTGCCAATGCTTCTTTTCTCAGACGAGATTGTGTTCCAAATGTCATTGCAAAATAATTTAAAAAAATTAAAGCTATCATTAAAGAAACTGGAATAGAATAATGGTAATATGGGCTTATGTGAAAATGATCACTTATAGGGCCAGGTAAATCTTCTGAATAGAATGTAAGAATAATAATTACAATTATAGTTAAAAATACAAGCATAGAGTTAGTTTTAAAACTCAAGTTTGGTGATGAAAAAACACTTGGAATTAGTAAGAAAATAACAAAAGGATTATTAACACCTCCTGTTAAATAAAGCAAAATTCCTAACTGAAGCATGTCTCCTATTAAAAAAAAAAATGCTGATCTATCTGATAATTGAGTTTTTTTAAAAATAAAGATTAAATATATATTACTTAATATACCTAGAAAAACAGTTAAGTTTGCAAATAAAAAGTTAAAATTAAAGTTTAAGAAAAAATATACAAAATTAATTGTAATTAATTGTCCAGCTATAGCTATCCATCTTAGGTTTATATAAATTGATTTTTTAAAGAAATGATATTTTGAAGTTTCAAAAAACTTCATTATTAAATATCAAGATTCTGCACATTAATTGCATTAGAAATTATAAAATCTTTCCGTAACGCAACATCATTACCCATTAAAGTATGAATTAAACTTTGATCTTTTTTTAAATCTTTAGAGTACTGCACTTGTAATAGATTTCTTGTTTCGGGGTCAAGTGTCGTACTCCACAACTCTTCTGGATTCATCTCACCTAATCCTTTAAATCTTTGTATGCTCATTTTTGATTTTTCCAGATCTAGTTCTTTAATAAATTCTTTAGATCCTCTTTTAATTTTTTTTAATTCTTTATTATTATTAACAATATAATCCTCTAATTCTTTTTCATCTTTTATATAAATTCCTTTTGATCCTTTATTTATTTTAAATAATGGAGGTTGAGCTAAATAGACGTGTCCATTTTCAATCAATTTATTAAAAGGTTTGTTATTAAAAAAAGTTAATAAAAGAGCTCTTATATGTGATCCATCTACATCAGCATCAGTCATAATAATAATCTTTCCATACCTAAGATCTTTTAAATCTATTTCTTGTACTTTTGGATCTAAGCCTAATGCATTAATTAAAGTAACTATTTCATTAGATGAGATCATTTTTGATAAAGCTTTTGTTCTCTGCTGCTCTGAGCCATCGCCATTACCATTCTTTTTGGAAGCTAAATCTTCTACGTACGTATTTAAAATTTTACCTCTTAAAGGCAAAACAGCTTGATTGGACCTGTTTCTACCTTGTTTTGCAGAACCACCAGCTGAATCACCCTCAACTATAAACAATTCTGTACCATCTTGTTTTCCTATTTGACAATCAGCTAATTTTCCAGGAAGACCACTTAATTCTAAGGCACCTTTTCTTCTAACATTTTCTCTTGCTTTTCTAGCTACATCTCTTGCTATTGCTGCTTGAACAACTTTTGCTAAAATTATTTTAGCAACTGAAGGGTTTTGATCAAACCATATAGATAATTTTTCACTTACAACCGTTTCTACAATCATTCTAACTTCAGACGAAACTAACTTATCTTTAGTTTGAGAAGAAAATTTTGGATCAGGAATTTTTGTAGATAACACACAAGTAAGTCCTTCTTTAATGTCATCACCTGAGACTGATAATTTATTTTTTTTTAGAAGGTTATGTTCGTTCGCATATTTATTAATAACTCTTGTTAATGCACTTCTAAAACCTAATAAATGAGTTCCGCCATCTTTTTGATAAATATTATTAGTGTAAGGGAAAATATCTTCAGCATAACTTGCGTTCCACTTTAAAGAACATTCAAGCTCT
>Ga0233433_10000967_pt1 | contig 29369 bp, 22 predicted proteins | sample SI_122_August201_5_FD_179868 | JGI IMG/M metagenome (GOLD analysis project Ga0233433, IMG submission 179868) | Seawater microbial communities from Saanich Inlet, British Columbia, Canada - SI_122_August2016_100_MG | ecosystem: Environmental > Aquatic > Marine > Inlet | place: Canada: British...
GATGTCGAGCACATGCCTATCAATGTTGCCACTGGTGAATCACTCGGTCTGGAAGGGGCCACGCTTGGCTATCGAATAGATTATCGGGGGCGCTCAGTGCTGTTCTCTGGGGACACTCGATCTACTGCATCGAGCCAGATTATTCCTTATGGTAAGGGCGTAGATGTGCTGATCCATGAAACCCAGGTGCCGGCAATTGAAAATTCACCGGAAGCTATTCTAGCTAACGTCAGTTTGTCAGTGCATTCATCACCAGCTCAGGTCGCCCATGTGTTTGAACAGACTCGACCTCGCCTGGGCGTCTACTCACATATTATCCCACCGGAGATGACGGCTGAAGCGTTGCTTGCCCTGACTGATTATGACGGCAATATGATGGTGGCCGAGGATCTAATGACCATAACCATCGGTGATGAGTTAACGATTGGCCGTGCAGAGGGAGCAGGTACAGATATATTTACCCAGGCTGATGTAGTCGACGACTAACCCTTGTGTCAAAGCACCGGCAGGCGGTAGAAGCATCTGTAATGCCAGTAATGCCTGCTGGTAATAGCGCGGGCTTAATCGATTATATTGACCGTCCCCGTTTCGATATCATAGTAGGCTGAGATTACGGTTAATTGCTTGGATGCAGTTAAATCCGCCAGGATGGTTGAGTCCTGCGTTAACTGCTTTGCCGAAGCACGTATATTGGCCTGTAAACATTGTAATGCTTGCTGGTTATCGACCAGAGAGGTGTTGGTTGAACAGCGTTCACTAATAGCAGGAGCAATGTGATCGACGATTGAGCCTTGATTTTCTGATGTAACGGTGTTGTGGTTTTGCAGAGCCATCATAGTTGCCTTAATTGCGCCACAATCGGTATGCCCCAGGACGATGACAAGAGGTACATTGAACTGTTCGGCGGCATATTCAATGCTGCCAATCTGCGATGCCCCTGCAATATTGCCAGCTACCCGAATAACAAATAAATCCCCGGGGTCCTGGTCAAAAACAATTTCGACTGGAACCCGAGAGTCGGAACAGCCTAGAACAATTGCCTTAGGTGATTGTTCAGTGTTTTTCTGACTGCCTTGCCAGGCTTTGCCCTTGGTTGATCCCTGCAGAAACCGTTGGTTTCCTGCTATGAGATCGTTAAGTATTTTTTCTGCTGCCTTCACTGTATTGCCCGAATGGATTGGCCTTTGTTTATTTAAAGCTGCTACAAGTCCGTTTCAGTGAAGAGACAGACAGGTGATAACCAGCGAAACCGCCCGTTAACCTTGGCGGCATCATTGGCTAGCATAGCATCAATATGAACCAGGGTAGTAACTCGTAGAGAATAGCTAGGGCAAGTCGAGGGGTTGCTGATTCAGGCTTTTAAGCCATGGCTACAGAGTGTAGTTTCGACCTGGCGGATAGCAGCTACCATCGTCTGTGCCAATCTCACTGTCGATCAGTTCATTGAGTTTTGAGTTTAAATCGAGGATCAGTTGTTTGCTTTCCGGTAAGCTACTATTCGCCAGGTTGCAGCATTCATCTGGATCCTCAAAAGTATCGTAAAGCTCCAGTTCATTATGAGCAGACAGAGTCTGCCAGTCTCTCGGCATATGATGCTCGGACGGTTTAAAATAGCGTGCAAATTTGTACTGGCCATCATTGATCCCGCGGAAACAAGCATAGTTATCCATTGACATTCCTTCTGCCATCCTAGCCTTGTCAACACTCGTGAAACTACCTCTGGCCTGACCGGCAAAAATGGTTCCTATAAGGTCAACGTCCCAGGATAAGGTGGCGGTATAATCTATTAGCATGCCTTTATCGTCTCTTGCGGTTTTACCACCATTTAAAGCGCCTGCCAGTGACACGCCTTTCAGGTCTGGCCAGCGCGCTGCAGTTTCGATATCAGGAACACCTGATATTTCCAGTAAAGTCGGAATCAGATCCACCGATGTTGCTAGAGCATCGGTCTCGCTGGCCGGGAAATCCGGATGGTCAATATAGAGCGAAACCCCAATATTTTCTTTGTACATGGAAGGCCCTTTCTGCCTCATTCCATGAGCTCCAGCCATTTCACCATGGTCGGACGTGAACACGACCATGGTATGTTCAGCCTGACCGGATTGCTGTAATGCGTTGAGGACACAGCCAATGTGCTGGTCAACATCGCGAATACAGTTGTAATAGTAGTTTCGATGGTTATACCAGGCGGATTCATTGTCGTGGGGGAGCGGACCATACATGATGTCTGCCAGGGCCTGGTCGCTTTGATGGGCTGATGGCTTTTTGCTTAAGTCATCATTGAAGCTGTTAGGAAGGCTCAGGTCCAGTTGGGTATTGTAAAGTGCAGAATTTGGCGCCGGTTTTAAAGGTGCAACGCGGAGTGGATCGGCACGTTGGTCGGCCATTGACCCTGTTGCATCGAAAAACATGATGTCATGGGGGTTGATAAAATTGACTGCCATTAGCCACGGTTGATCAGCTGGTTTGTTGCCGTCTCGTCCTATTAGCCAGTTAGCCGCGTCCGCGGCAATGGAGCTATCATGTTTGAACCCGTCCCAGACGATACCATGGTGATCCCCGTCATGGGTGTATTCAGAGAATCCCCAGGGTTCCAATGCATCAATCGTCGTCGGGAATCTCTGTGCATGGAAGTCGTTTTCCATTTCAGATAAGTGCCATTTACCCTTATAGACAGTGTGATAGCCCAGATCTCTGAATATCGTGCCCAATGTAGGCATCGTTTTTGGTAAGTAAACATGGGGTGGCACATTAGGGTTTGAAAACATGCCAGTTTGTTGAGTGTGCTGGCCTGTGTAAATGACTGAGCGAGAAGGACCACAAGGTGTCGTATTAACCTGGAATTTCCGGAAGGCTGTTGATCTCTCACGCAGGTATTGCCTGTTTGGCAAATCCAGGTTCGAAGGAAGGTCTACGAACGACTGTTCCTGGTCGGTGGTGATGACCAGTATATTATAAGGTTGCATGAGCCCTACTATTACTTGGAAGAACCAACTGTGCAAGGGCTGATGATGCTAAGCGCGCTCCTTCCTGTGAAATAAAAGACAGCGGTTATTGGCGGGCATAGGAATATCTTTCCTCAAATCCAGGCCATGGACATGAGCGAGATCAACCACTTCGGAAAGCTCCCATAATCCTGATTCTTGATGGATATCCCTTTTTAACCAGGCATCCAGATTAGCATTGCCTGCGCTGGTATATCCTTGTTCATTGAAGGGTCCGTAAAGAATCAGGGTCCCCGATGAAACAAGCGTTGCGGCGATACCTGCGAAGAAATTAACCCCATGGGTTTTTGGCATGTAATGCAGCACGTTTGCGCTGAAGACGTACTCTGCTCGGGCTGTTGGCCATCTGCTCATAGTGACATCAAGGCAGATAGCTGCAGGCAGGTTTGGTAACTGCGCTGGCTCGATCCAGCTATTTGCCCCATCAAGCCAACTGGCCTGATCGGTTGCCTGCCAGTACAGGTGGGTTAGATTGCTGGCAAAATAGACCGCGTGCTGACCGGTACCACAGCCTACTTCGATGACCTTGCCTGGCTCGTTCATATAGATCTTAAGAACCTCAAGAATGGGTCCCTGATTACGCAGGCAGGCTTGGCTAAGCGGTTTCTCAATTGCCATACTCGGTTTCTCCTAATGGATTCTTTTACTGTGACACTGATCATTGCTTCCATTAGCCAGAATCTAAATCGAAACAGGAAAGGGCATCTGATCGATGAGTTTTTCTGGTTTGGGTTCATTAACCTAGCCTTTGTAGCATAGGTCTGAATGATTGGAACGTAAAATCATTTGCGCACAATTAGCTAAGATTGTGCTTTAGGCACCCTTAGTTTTACGCATAAGCATTCTCTATCTTTATTGTTATCTTCATATAAAGGCTTAGGCCTATCTTTAAGTAGAGCGGTGTCCATATTCATGCAGGCGGGATGCTGGATTAGCCGGGGCTGTCGTTACCGCTGGCGTAAACACACCTGCCCAGGGAAGCTAATCGGATTGGCGCTGGCCATCAATAATGACATGTCCTTGAATGTTTAAGGTAGGGCCTGACGGGTTTACTGGCGATCGCGACCCTGTATCCATGACCCCTCTAATCAACAGGATTAAGCCGCTGGATTGCTATTCAATGCCTCATTCAAGTCGAGTGAATACGACCATGCTGACTGGATCGATAGACGGTTTTGTTAATCCATTGCCAACTGAAAGCACCGAGAACTGAAACCGTGATAGCGCTGGCAATAAAAATTCCAACGTAGCCTAAAAGGTAGTCGCCTATCAGGGCGAGCGGTATATAAATTACGATCATCTGCAGGATGGAGATGAGAAGTGGTGGCAAAGGCTTTCCCAGGGCATTGAAGCCAGAGTTCGCATTTGCCATGACACCCATAAAACCCATGCCCAGAGGTACGATGAGAAGATAGTATACGGCTGCCTCAATGACCTCAGGGTCATTATTGATCAGTGAGACCAGGGTTCTGGCTGACAAAACGAGCACGATATAGGCAAATACCCCCCAGGCCATTGCAAACCAATTAGCTAGTCGAAGGGCAAGTTTTACCCGTTCAAAATAGCCAGCCCCCCAGTTTTGGCCGACAAAGGGTGCCAGGCTAATTGAAAGTGCAAAGATGATCATCTGAATCATCGACTCTATTCGAGAAGCAATTCCAAAGCCTGCGACAACTACGGCACCGTGCTCGGCAAGTAGCCGTGTGATAACACTCATAGACACAGGAGCGATGAGATTACTGGCAACTGCAGGCAAGCCGACATGAGAAATATCACGGCATGATGAGAAAAACCCACGCATTTCAAAGGTGAGCAAGTTATCTCGGATAATCATTACATAGGCGTAGGAAAGAAAACTCACGGTCCGAGCTATGATAAAACTCACAGCTGCACCTTTTAAACCCATCTCTGGCACACCCATTAGGCCAAAGATAAAAAAAGGTGCTATGACGATATGCAGACTGGAGCCGATGGTCATCAGGTAACCTGGCGTAACCGCGTCACCCATGGCTCGCATCAAAGTCATGCCAACCAGTGTGATGGTAAAAAATGGCATACCCAGTAGCCAGACCCGCATATAACCTAAAGTAAGGTCGAGTACCTCACCTTCGGCACCGAGGAGGGTGAAAAATCGTTCGAGGTTGAAGTAAACCAGGACTCCAAGCAGTGCTGTCAGGCTGAGTACGAGAACAATGCAGTGGGTATTGAGTAGTTTCGCCTTGGCTGTGTCGCCGACCCCCATGATCCTGGCGACGACCGAAGATGCGCCGACACTCAGCCCCATGGCGACCGCCTGCATTATCATTACTAAAGGAAAAGTGAAGCTGATTGCGGCAAGTTGTTTAGTCCCTACCTGGCCAATATAAACGGTCTCCATGAGGCTCGCGGTCATGATGGAAATGAAACCGAGCAGCATATAGCCGGTTAATTTTATTAGATGGGAATGAACGGCACCTTCGGTGAAATTGCCTGCGGCCGGAGCAGGTTGAATCTGATCATCGTTGCTGACTGGTTGGTTCACAAAAGGTTAGACAGGTAAGAGAACCCGCATTTAGGCATAAATGAGTCAGTAATGCTACTTGGTAGCTGGACGTGGGGTCATTGAAACAAGGTAGGCACAGCGATTAAACCTGAACCGAAAATTGACTTGCTTGTTCCAAGCAAGTATCTTAGGTGGTTCCTTAATTTGCGTAGATGAATCATGGCTGAATATGTGCCACCCTCCCGAGAGATCGGATTTGTTATCAATGAATTACTCGATTATTCCCGATTGGCTGGGCTTAACGATTTCTCAGAAGCCACCACCGAATTGACATCGGCTGTGCTTGAGGAAGCAGCTAAATTTGCTGGTAAGGTAATGGCCCCGCTCAATCGAATTGGTGATCAGCAGGGCATCAGGCAGCAAGGTGACGAGGTCATAACACCCGATGGTTTTGCCGATGCGTATCAGCTGTTTGTTGAAAACCAATGGCTGAGTCTGGCTCAGGATCCCCAGTATGGTGGTCAGGGGTTACCTTATATCGTTCATTTGGCTGCATCAGAGATGTGGAATAGTGCTTGTGCTTCGATGGCGATCTGCCCGTTACTGACAGCAGGTGGAATTGATGCTCTGATAGCTCATGCCAGTGAGGAACTCAAAGACAAATACCTGCCTTCGCTAGTGAGCGGTAAATGGACTGCGACTATGAATCTGACTGAATCCCATGCAGGTTCGGACCTATCGACGCTGAAAACCCGGGCTGAACCTGACGGCGAAATATACCGTATTCGTGGCCAGAAAATATTTATCACCTGGGGTGAGCATGATATGGCAGAGAACATCCTGCATTTGGTGCTGGCTCCAATGGTTGATGCTCCGGCGGGAAACCGGGGTTTGTCACTGTTCCTGGTGCCAAAGTTTTTAGTCGCTGATGATGGCCGTTTAGGTGAACGCAATGACCTCAGAGTCATTGCCACCGAAGATAAACTGGGTATCCATGCCAGCCCAACCTGCGTCATGAGCTTTGGCGAAAATAAAGGTGCAGTGGGTTATCTCATCGGTCAGGCGGGTGATGGCCTTGCCTGTATGTTTACTCTGATGAATCATGCCCGGCTTGAGGTTGGCTTGCAGGGCTTGTCGCTGTCAGAGCGATCCTATCAGGATGCTTTAGCCTATGCTAAAGACAGGGTACAGGGTCGAAATATAAAAACGGGCGCACCAGCTGCAATTATTGAACACGCCGACGTGCAGCGTATGTTGATGTCCATGAAGTCGTTGACCGAAGCGATGCGAGGTCTCACCTATGATGGGGCCTTTTCTCATGACCTGGAAATTCACGGAAAAGACGAAACGGAACGAGCCGTTTATAAACGGCGGTTCGCTCTGCTGACACCATTGATAAAAGCCTGGTGCACGGAACTCGTTAATGAAATCACGTCTCTGGGCATCCAGGTTCATGGTGGCATGGGCTTTATCGAGGAAACAGGCGCGGCCCAGCATTACAGGGATGCACGTATCCTCTCGATCTATGAAGGTACTAACGGGATACAGGCAAATGACCTGGTAGAGCGTAAGGTTTTACGCGACCAAGGCGTTGCGCTGGCCTCTTATGTTGCCGAGATGCTGGAGACAGCAGAGCGGGCAAAATCTGTCGGTGCGTTAGAATCGATAGCGATTCAACTCGAGGATGCGGTGGCTAATCTGCAGTCAGCGGCAGTGTATGTTTTCGAAAGAGCCAGCACTGACCAGAAATTTGTCGGTGCGATTGCTTATAATTTTTTGATGATGATGGGGTATGTAGCTGGTGGTTGGTATATGGCGCAATCCGCAGAGAAGGCTTTAGCCGAACTCGAAAGCGGAGATGCAACTTTTTACCGGAAGAAGCTTTTGTCCGTGAATTTTTATTTTGCGCAGATGTTACCTCGCCATAAAGCTTACCTGGATGCGCTGGTTAGTGGCGCGGATATTGGTATTGAGCTCAACGAAGAGAGTTTCTGATTATGGATGCCAAGACTAATGGCAGGTTGACCCAGGCAGAAAGGACTGAGATTTCAGATAATCGAATGCTAAATGCAGCTGTCAGTCTGATCGTTGAAAATGGGCCTGCCGTGACCCGATTGAAGGAAGTCGGCCTATTGGCCGGTTACAGTCGAGGCCTGGCGGGCCAGCGATTTGGCTCCAAGGATAAGCTGTTTGCATTTGTACTGCGACAGATAGGTGATTCCTGGCTCGGCCAGTTAACTAAAGCAACTAACAAAAAAACTGGCCGAGATGCGATTCATGATGCCTTGGATGAACACTATAAATTTTGCTTCGAGGCTCCTGATCAGGTTCGTGCTTTCTACACCTTGTTGTTTGAGTCGGTTAACGCCGGTTCTGAACTTTCAGAGATGATTGCTAATATCCATAAACGCCGTCATCTTGATGTAGTAAACTGGATTACTTCAGATGCCCATATCTGTGCAGAAACAAAAAGCAATGCAGATGCAATTGCAGGTCAGTTTTGTGCATCTGTTATTGGTATTGTGTATGCATGGCTTGGTAATCCATCTGATCTTCAGGAAATCTGTAAGCTGCACGAGAACCTGAAGAAGACCATGACCTTGCTGCTTTCTGTGGCAACACTCAATTTAACTAATCCTGAGGCCTAAGCTCATGTCGGAAGCAAAATCACAATCAACGATCAGGCCCGCACAGGGCGCCACACAAACGGACAAACAACAACCGCCACTGCGCTTTGTTACCGCAGCAAGTCTATTTGACGGGCATGACGCATCCATCAATATCATGCGTCGAATTCTGCAATCTCATGGTGTCGAAGTGATTCACCTCGCTCATAACAGGGCTGTATCTGAAGTAGTGCAAGCGGCCCTTCAGGAGGATGTACAGGCAATTGCAATTAGCTCTTATCAAGGTGGTCATGTCGAATATTTTAAGTACGTTGTCGACATGCTCAGGGAAAACAACGCCAGTCATATCAAAGTGTTTGGCGGCGGTGGTGGGGTGATCGTACCCGATGAGATTAAGGAATTACATGACTATGGGGTTACTCGAATCTATTCACCACACGACGGCATGAATATGGGCCTGGTCGGCATGATCCAGAATATGGTTGATCAGTGCAAGGTAGGCGAACCAGGCCAAGTCCCGATGAAGGATATCAAGCCAGATGATTATCTGGCCCTGTCGACCATGATTACAGCAGTCGAACGAGGTGAGATGGGCGCAGCTGACTGGGCTGCATTGAAGCTGGGCTCAGATAAATCGATTCCAGTGCTGGGGATAACGGGTACTGGAGGCGCGGGCAAGTCGTCGTTAACCGACGAAATTATTCGTCGTTTTCGTATTGATAGCGATGACTCAGTCAAGATTGCTATTCTGGCGATTGATCCAACCCGTCGCAAAACCGGTGGTGCGCTGCTTGGCGATCGTATTCGGATGAATTCAATTTACTCGCCAAATATTTTCATGCGTTCTATAGCGACCCGCCAGTCAGTAGGTGAGGTGCCGGATTATCTTCCCGAAATTATCGCCGCGACGCAGAAATTTGATTTTGACCTGATCGTAGTGGAGACCCCGGGAATCGGCCAGGGTGACGCAGGAATTGTTCCTTATGTGGATGTGTCGATGTACGTTATGACACCAGAGTTCGGTGCCCAGAGCCAGCTGGAGAAGATCGATATGCTGGATTTTGCCGACCAGGTTGTTATCAATAAATTTGACCGAAAGGGTGCCGAGGATGCCTTGCGGGACGTATCCAAGCAGGTTCAGAGGAATCAGGAGGCCTGGGATAAGTCACCAAAAGATCTACCTGTCTTTGGAACCATTGCTTCACGCTTCGGGGATGATGGAGTGTCTTCTGCCTATCATGGCTTATTAAGCATCTTGCGTAGCAAGGGTCTGCGTCAGTGGAAATCGCTGCTTCCTTTCAGGGATAGCCGATTGCCATCAGAGCGTTCCATTATCGTACCATCCGGGCGTATTCGCTATCTTGCCGAGATTGCTGAAACTATCCGGGGTTACCTGACCCAGGCAGATTCCCAGGCAGTTGTTGCCAGAGAGTGCCAGCAATTGCAGGCAACCCAGCGTATGTTGGGTGAGGATAATAGTCGTATTTCTACGTTGATTGATCAGCGTACTGAGCAACTCTCCAGTGAGAATAAAGAGCTGCTTGGGGCCTGGCCTGATCTGAAAGCGGCCTATGCTGGCGAAGAACGGGTAGAAAACACATCCAGCGGCAAACAAATTACAACTCGTCTTGGAAGCCAGACGTTATCAGGAAATTGGGTTCAGCGTGTTTCTGTGCCTCGGTATGAGGATGATGGTGAGGTGCTGAAGTTCCTTAAACGAGAAAACCTGCCGGGGTTTTTCCCCTTTACTGCCGGCGTCTTTCCGTTTAAGCGAGAGGGCGAGGATCCTGCAAGGATGTTTGCCGGGGAAGGTGATCCAGCTCGAACCAATCGTCGTTTTAAAAAGCTTTCGGAACACTCTGATGCAAAAAGGTTGTCCACCGCATTTGATAGCGTCACGCTGTACGGATTTGATCCGGCAACCCGGCCAGATATTTACGGCAAGATTGGTAATTCTGGAGTTTCAGTGGCGACGCTTGAAGACATGAAAGTCCTATATGGCGGGTTCGACCTTTGTGATCCGATGACCTCAGTATCAATGACCATTAATGGTCCTGCACCGGCGATTCTTGCAATGTTTCTGAATACGGCCATCGATCAACAAGTCGATCTGTTTACCCAGAAGCAGGGCAGAGAGCCTACCGAGTCAGAAGCAGCAGAATTGAAGCAGTTCGCGCTCAGTAGTGTCAGGGGAACTGTACAGGCTGATATTTTGAAGGAAGATCAGGGCCAGAATACGTGTATATTTTCTACCGAATTCAGTTTGCGAATGATGGGAGATATCCAGCAATACTTTATTGATAATCAGGTCAGGAATTTTTATTCAGTGTCGATTTCCGGGTACCACATTGCTGAAGCTGGTGCGAACCCGATATCTCAACTGGCGTTCACGCTCGCGAATGGATTCACCTTTGTTGAGACTTATCTGGCTCGAGGTATGTTGATCGATGATTTTGCGGCCAACCTGTCTTTTTTCTTTTCCAATGGAATGGACCCTGAATATACGGTCATTGGTCGGGTTGCTCGTCGTATCTGGGCGATCGCCATGCGAGAAAAATATGGTGCAACTGAACGCAGCCAGAAATTGAAATACCACATACAGACTTCGGGTCGGTCCCTGCACGCCCAGGAAATGCAGTTTAATGATATAAGGACAACCTTGCAGGCCCTGCTGGCCATTAACGACAATTGCAACAGCCTGCACACAAATGCCTATGATGAGGCTATTACAACGCCTACCGAAGAGTCGGTACGACGTGCTCTGGCGATACAGTTGATTATTAACCGAGAATTTGGCGTAACTAAAACGGAGAACCCTGGTCAGGGTGCGTTTATTGTAGATGAACTCACTGATTTGGTTGAAGAAGCCGTGTTGCGCGAGTTCGAAAGTATCTCAGATCGAGGTGGTGTGCTGGGTGCAATGGAGACTGGTTATCAACGAGGTAAGATTCAGGAAGAATCTATGAAGTATGAAACGCTAAAGCATAATGGCAATCTCCCCATTATCGGTGTAAATACGTTTCAGCCTGAAAACGAACCTGAACAAATGACCATAGAGCTCGCACGTTCAACCGAGGAAGAGAAACAGAGCCAGATAGCTCGACTGGCCGACTTTCAGTCCAGGCATGCTGATCAGTCTGGGGAGGCTTTGGCGAACCTGAAGCAGACCATCTCTGAGGGGGGAGATGGTTTTGATGCGCTGATGCAGGCGGTGCGTTGCTGTTCTTTAGGGCAATTGACCGATGCTTTTTTTGAAGTTGGCGGTCAGTATCGACGTAATACTTGAGGCGCCGAACATGTCAGATGCAGAGAGGTGGCCAATTAAGCAGCTAGTTGAAGGGGTTCACTACTATATAGAAGACGGTTTGATGGTGCTGACGGAGCATTATCATCGAGTGCGCGGCAGTTGCTGTGGTAATGCCTGCAGGCACTGTCCATACGATCATAGGAACGTAAGGTAATTGCGAGTTATTTCCTTGGTTCCCAGCTTGACCGAAACTCTCATAGATTGTGGTGTTGAGGTGGTTGGTAGGACTCGTTTTTGTCTTCATCCCCAGGCCGCTGTGGCCAGTATTCCCGTTGTTGGTGGTACTAAAGAGGCCAATTGGACCCGGTGTGCAGCTTTGCAGCCGGATCTCGTCCTGATGGATCGTGAGGAAAATACTTTGGAGATGGCGAGGTCTTGTCCCTTCCAATGGTTTGCTACCCATATTACCTCTGCAGACGTGGTCGGCAGGGAGTTGAATAAAATTGCCGAGTTGGTCGATAATCAGGGGCTAACAGATTTAGCAGCTAAATGGGAAGAGCTGGCAGCGATGCCGGATCTGGTTTGCCAACACTGGAAAAACATTCCTGGCCTAATTGATAAAGTCGGTGACCCTGTTCTAGAAGGCGCTCGGGTCGAATATATGATCTGGCAGGATCCCTGGATGGCGATTTCCAGGAATACCTTTATTGGTTCGATGCTCGGTAAAGTAGGGCTTGGAGGTCAGTTGGCTGAACACGCGACGCCTTACCCGACCCTGGAGGATGAGAGCCTTCCCAGAGCAGATACTTTTTATCTGTTCTCTTCAGAACCTTTCCCGTTTGATCGTTATGTTGATGATCTCACGCAGCGAGGATTCAATGGTGCTATTGTGGATGGTGAATATTATTCATGGTTTGGTACGCGTAGTTATCGAAGTCTTAAACAGACGATGGTGGAGTGGGCCTGAGCATGCGCGCCCTGCCTCTGCGATTGAGCGCTGTTTATAGAGTTGCTTAGTTTATTTCGATTGATCGATTATATTTGAGTTTATTTTTGTAAACACCAGGCACCGGGACTAACCCCCTGACTTCAGCTAGAAGGAGCATTTCATGCTAAAAAACCTCATCTCCGGTTATTTGATCGCATTCCCCTTGATGGCTCTGGCAGCGCTGAACTATCAGGAGCCAGTCGATGAGATTAAGTCTCTGGTCGAGGCGCCACTCGCACCGCAAGTCCGTGTAGACAGTCGTGGTGAACATTTGCTTTTGCTTTATCGCGATTCGTACAAGACGATTGCTGAGCTTTCAGAACCTGAGCTTCGACTGGGTGGACTGCGAGTTAACCCGTTGATCAATGCGGGTAGCAGAACACGCTATTATAATGCTTTGGCTGTGAAACATATTGGTCAAGGAACAGGGGCTGGTGGGGCTCTGGCATCGGTTGGAGGGCTACCCGCTAAACCGCGTCTAGCCCACTTTACCTGGTCACCAGATGAGCGCTACGTCACTTTTACCCACGCCACACAAAAAGGAGTGGAAATCTGGCTGCTTGACGTGACCAGTCAAAGGGTAAGGCGGCTTAGCCAGGCCAGTGTAAATGCTAACCTGGGTAATCCCGTCACCTGGTCGGCCGATAGCCAGTCCCTGCTTGTCAGGATGCTACCTGAAGATACCGGCAGCTTGATCGAAACCAGCACGGCAGTTCCTACAGGGCCGACTGTTTCTGACAGTGATGGTGCGAAAGCTCAAAATAGAACCTACCAGGATCTACTTAAATCACCGGCAGATGAACATAACTTCGAGCAGCTGGCGCGGTCTGTTATCTACCATCTTGACCTTAAGGGGAATTCAGAACCCTGGCTGGCGGCTGATCTCTATCGAGATGTGGATATTTCACCTGATGGCCGCTACGTTTTAGTGACTCGGATCAAAAGACCTTTTTCTTATCTGGTGCCCTTTTACCGTTTTGCTTCGCGCACGGACATACTGTCGCGCTCTGGAGAGATGGTAAAGCAGCTCCTTGATAAACCCGTTGATGAAGTCCGCCCGAAAGGCTTTATGGCAACGACCAAAGAGAAACGCGGCTTCAGTTGGCGTGCTGACCTGCCGGCAACAATCACCTGGGTTCAGGCGCTGGATGGGGGTGATCCAGCTATGAGGGTTGATTATAGAGATGAGGTATTTGAGCTTAGTGCACCGTTTACGGGAAAGCCTAAGTCACTCGTTAAAACCATGAATCGGCTAGATACCATTCACTGGGGTAATGATCAGCTCGCTGTGGTAGAAGACTTCTGGTTTGATAACCGAAATACCAAGACTTATGTATTCAATCCGTCCGATTCTTCAGTCGGCGCTAAGCTGATATTTGATCAAAATTATCAGGACAGGTATAGCGATCCCGGTACCTTTATGAAACATAAGAACTCGCGAAGTCAAAGGGTACTGACCCTGGATAAAGGTAAAGCGTTTCTGGCTGGGGAAGGATTCTCGGCAGAGGGTCAGTTTCCGTTTATTGACCAGATCGATTTGACACAAGGTCAGCGTCAGCGCCGGTATGAATCGACTTACACCGATCAGCTGGAACGGTTGGTGCAGGGTATTGATATGATCAGAGGAGTTGTTTTAGTCAGATTGGAATCTCCATCTAACTACCCTAATTACTATCTACGTAATATTCAGAGCAACACCCTGACGCCGATCACGAATTTTGAGAACCCCTATGCTGCCCTGAGTAATGTTCATAAAGAGGTGGTCTCTTACCAGCGTGATGATGGTTTAGATCTTTCGGCGACGTTATATCTGCCTGCCGGTTACGATAAAAGCAAAGGCGAAAAACTGCCTCTGCTGATGTGGGCTTATCCAGTTGAATACAAGGACAAAAACAGCGCTGGCCAGAATACCTCCAATGCCAGTGAGTTTATTTATCCTTATTACGGCAGTCCAATATTCTGGGTCACCCGGGGTTTTGCTGTGCTTGATGATGCTGCTTTTCCTATAGTGGGTGAAGATGGCAAGCAGCCTAACGACAGTTTCAGGCAGCAGCTTGTTGCCAACGCGGCAGCTGCGATTAATGCGATTGACGCCTTGGGCTATATTGATCGAGATCGTGTCGCTGTGGGTGGGCATTCATATGGTGCTTTCATGGTGGCAAACCTGCTCAGTCATTCAGATTTGTTTGCCGCCGGTATCGCCAGAAGCGGAGCCTATAATAGAACACTGACGCCCTTCGGGTTTCAGCGGGAGGAAAGAAGTTACTGGGACGCGCCGGGAGTGTATTACAGCATGTCGCCATTCATGCACGCTGATAAAATGAAAACGCCGCTGTTGCTGATTCATGGTGCTGCGGATAATAATTCCGGGACTTACCCTATGCAGAGTGAGCGATATTTCAATGCGCTCAAGGGTCTGGGTGCACCAGCCAGGTTGGTCGTTTTACCCAAGGAAAGCCACGGTTACCGAGGCAAGGAAAGTATTCTTCATATGCTTTGGGAGCAGGATCAATGGCTGCAACAATACGTCAAATAGCTACTTCCAGGCACCGATAATTAACCCCATCAATGTTAAATTGACTATCCAGTAACCGCCGACAATAGCGACATAAGTGAAAGATCGCTGTTCAAACATGGCATTGACGCCGATGGCCATGGCAACCCAACCGAATCCCGTGAGGAAGCCATAAAAGGCACCACTGCTGGCGGTAATCATATCAGCGGAGGCAGGGTCACCATAAAAAAAGATCGCCATAAACAGGGCCATAATAAATTCGCAAATAAGTGTGACTCCAAATACCTTCGCCATATTGGAGTTCTGCTGAATTTTCTCTTCCGTTAGCCCAACGCAAGCCATCCACTGTTTTCCAAACAAAGGCCCGTACCAGAGAAACCCTAACGGGAAACCCACTGCAATGGCGGCGATGACGGCAAACCAGTTAATGGCTGATAAATCCATGGAAGCTTCCTTTTAGGCATTAGCCGGATGACTTGTATATCAATATACCCTAGACCGGTCTCGTTTTCTTGCCATTGTGTATCGGCTCCCAACTGGGTTTGCTAGCGCATAGGCTAATGGACATGTCGACGAGTTATCATTCAGGCAAGCACCACGGACTGGTTTGAACAGAATTTGTTCTCGGCCGAATTTCAAAACTAGCAGGTCGGCAATGATGAACCGGTCACTCACCTGGGGTCGCTCTTTTCTCGGCGGTTTATCAGCTGCTGAATTCCTCGGTGAAATATCGTTCCAATCGAGCGAAATCCTCCTGGCGACCAATATGGCTGTCGGGCTCTACTTCGAGGTCTGCTTAACGCTCGTTCTCAGGTTGATCAGTCGTTTTTTTTCACCGTCAACTACGACTGGTTCATAACGAAGCCTGGCAAAAAAGGATTCCCAGGATCGAATATGATCACGACGTACAATAGGCGCTCCAGGTTCACCGCTGACATAGCGAAACGCCTTGATTTCGCTCCTGCCCGTATCGGTCACTATAAAGTCAATCTCTGCCGTGAATTCCAGTACATTGTCTGATACTCGTGAACGTGGCACTTTTTTGGGTACACAAAACGTGTTCCTGCACAACGAAATCTCCAGTTCCTTTTCTTCAGGCCAGATCCGAACCGCACACTCGTTACCAATACAGGCAAGACAGAGCTTGGCAGCCCTGTCACGGATTTCTTTGGCTTTTTTAAGTCCTTCACTCGACAAGGTGGTCGTGACCGGACAGGAAAATCGTTCGATGTCCTCTGGAAATGCAGATACCTGCTCATCAGCTATGCTGCAGCCACACCACAGAGTTATCACGAATAACAGTATTACCGACTGTCTCATAGACTCCCCCTATAGATCGTTTGGTTAATAACAAACTACGCGCATGAATCTGAAAATACAAGATGAGCAGCTGAAGATGGATGGCTAAGGTGCCTCAGGCAGAATCGCTTCGATCAGGCACCGGAAAAGTTCGGGACGCCCAATTGGCGACTCCGTTGATAGGCATGGTTTTGTCTGTGGGTGTAAATGCGTTACACAATGAATCCAGTTTTCTCTCAGCCCACAGCATCTTCCCACTGGCATGCAGATTCGATCGGTATATTTATTTCTATGGCCGCTTTTTGCATGGCGATGGCACCTTAATGCAAATCGGCTAGGCCAATGACAGCACACTTTATGTTTGATTCTTGTGCTGCCAAAGGAGTGTCTAATTGCAGTCGTTGGCATTTAAGACTTATAGGTAATAGGCTTAGCTGACTAGGGGCATATTGGAAGATTGCTATGGAAAATAAGCGCGTACTGATTACCGGTGGCAACAGTGGCATCGGCAAGATCGCAGCAATAGAGTTAGCTAAAAAAGGGGCTAGTCTGGTGCTGGCATGCCGACCAGGAGATAAGACTGAAGTTGCCCTGGCAGAGATCAATGCCGTTGCGACTCAGGAGGCGATCAATCTACCGGTTGATCTTGCCTGCCTTGAATCTGTTCGTAATTTAGCCAGAGAATTTCTAGCACGATATGATGCCCTGGATGTTTTGATAAATAACGCTGGCGTGTTTCCTAGTCGCAAAAAGTTGACCGAAGATGGTTTTGAAATGCAGATTGGGGTGAATCATCTATCTCATTTTCTTCTCACTGAACTGTTAATCGATGTGTTGAAATCGACCGCATCTTCTCGTGTTGTTACGGTCTCTTCCATGCTGCATAAAAAAGGTGAGATGGATTTCGCCAGTTTCAGGGGTGAGAAAAAATATAGTAGCCAGAAAGCCTATGCGCAATCGAAGCTGGCAAATGTGCTGTTTTCCATGGAATTGGCCAAGCGCTTGGCGGATAATGACGTTACATCCAACTGTTTACACCCGGGTGGGGTGCGTACGGATATCATGCGAGATCTGCCGTGGTTGGTGCGAAAACTGGTGGACCTGATGTTTGTAACGCCTGAGCAGGGCGCAAAAACGACTATAAAACTGGCCAGCGATAGTGACCTTGCGAATGTAACCGGTCAGTATTTTGACCAGACCGAGCTGGCTAATTGTTCGCAGTTGGCTAAGGATGATGAGCTAGGTGCCCAACTGTGGCGAGAGAGTGAACATATGATAGAACAGGTACTGGGCTCCTCTATCAGGTAGGAAATTTTCGGCTCTTATCGATGGTTTGCTTCGCCATATCCGAGCCTTCAGCCAGTATGGGCAGGTAATTGGCAAGTCGACGTGGTGGCTATATTGATCATCCCTGGTGCAGGAGGTTAATACCTGAAGAGTTCTGTTTAGAGACCTTAGTCGTGTCTTGAAGTCGTTTTATAGAATGACCCCAGCCGCAATTAAAGCCTCTATTTCGTCGTTTTCCATGCCGAGAATCTCACTGAAGACCTCGTGGTTATGCTGACCCAGCAATGGCGCGGGTCCGTGTGGACCACCTTGGTAGCCGAGAATCTGAAATTGATTACCAGAGTAAGGGACCTGTCCCATAACAGCATGTTCGTGATAATGATGAAAGCCGCGGTGAATATACTGGGGGTCTTTGAGTAGTTCTTCACTGCGCTGGACCATACCCGCTGGAACACCAGCGGAAGTCAGTAGTTCCATCACCGCTAAAGGGGTTTTCGTGCTTGTCCATTTGTTTAAATGGCAGTCGATCAGGTCATGGCATTCAATGCGGTTTTCAACCGCACCCAGAGAATTAACTTCTGTCCATTTTGGTTGACCCAGAATTAAACAGAGCTGGTCCCATTGGGCGTCCGTATCCACGGCGATGGCGCACCACTGGTTTTTGCCCTTGCATTTATAGATGCCTTGCGGTGCCGCATCCTGTTTTCGGTTGCCTATCCGCGAGGCAACCTGACCGTTGACCTGGGCATCGAGAATCTCTGGGGCTAAAAACTGTAATGCCATTTCAAACTGTGCTGCATCAATGTGCTGGCCTTGGCCGGTACGGCGACGATGATCGAGCGCAGCACAAATTGTTGTAGCGATAAAATGAGGTGCAATGACGTCGGTATAGGCAAGCCAGGGTCCATGAGGCGGCCTATCTGGCCAACCCGTGACTTCATAAAATCCGGCCATCCCGGCGGCGTGATAACCAAATCCTGCCAGGGAAGCCATGGGCCCGTTTTGTCCAAGCAGGCTAGTGCTGAGCATGATCAGGTCAGGATTGATTTTAGCGCAGGACGGGTAATCAATGCCGAGACGTTTGGTCGCGCCCGGTGCCCAGTTTTCGACCAAGACATCAGCCCATTCAACCAGTTTGCCGAGCATTTCCCGGGCTTTCGGTTCCTTCAATTGCAACTGGACGCATTTTTTCCCGGCATTGAATTCGCCATAGAAGTGAGATCTGTTCCAACCCTGGTCTCCCTTCACCGGGCCTAGGAATCGCAACGCATCGGGCCTTAGTTCAGATTCTACTTTTATGACAGTTGCACCGTGATCTGCCAGGTAGCGAACCGAGGCCGGTCCGGCAATGACCCAGGTTAGGTCGAGTACTTTGAGTCCTTTGAAGGGGGCATCTGAATCGACTGGCGGCGGCGGGGGCAGTCGCAGTCGAATGCCGTTAGCAACTTCGGTGCGGATTTCATGGTCGTGTTCGTTTAGCCGGGGCGGTGGGTAGCGAAACCTCATAGGAGCTTGGTTCATTTTGGCGAACAGGCCTGGCGCCAGTACTGGTTCTCCCTGGGGCAATACCGTGTCATGCCATGCACCGCGCGCTTTAAGTTGGTTGAACTCAGTCAAGTCAGCAACAGTATTGATAGGTGCCAGGGTGACGCCGGCCTCAAAGCCGAGCGCGAAAAGCGCTTCCTTGGTATGCCTGAGAAAGTAGCGAGCAAACAGATCACGTATCTCCGCTGAGGTAAAACGCATCTCCTCTCCGGCAGCCATACGCGCATCAAAAGTTGCCCAGTCTTCCGTTAACCATTCAACGTCAACTAGATCATCTGCAGCAATATGACCCAGCAAGCCGTTTAACAGGCTGCCGATAGGAATCGCTACCAGGTAGCCATCAGCGCACTCAAATACCGGGTCGATCGCTCGAGTACCCATTTGTACAGTCGATCCCATCTGTTCAAATTCAAAGCCCTGAATAGCGTACGCGTGCATGGCATTCATCATTGTCCAGGTCACTGAGCACTGTGCAGACACGTCCACATATTGTCCTTTGCCGGTCACCAGCATGCGTGCATGCGCAATCATGGCAGCGGCCGCAGCCTGGGCACTGGCATGACGCCAGACCTGCGGGATTGAAACTCGAACAGGAGGCCGATCAGGGGATCCCTGCAAGCTGGCCTGGCCGCCCATAGCTGACAGGGTCAGGTCATTGGCAATTCGAGTCGCATTGGGTCCATCGGTTCCATACGGGGACACCACGACGTGTATAAGGGTGGGGTTTAACTTGGTAAGGGTCGTAAAATCGATACCCCGGGTTGCCAGCAGTCCATCAGGAAACGATTCCAGTAAAAAATCTGCGCCGCATACAAGTTCATCAAAGATCTGACGATCCTGTGCAAGATCGAGGTCCAGGACAATGGAGCGCTTGTTTCGGTTATAGGCAAAAAAATGCAGGCTGGCTTCTGGAGAGGTACCATTTTTTATCAGCGGCGTCCGGTAGCGCGTCGAGGCTCCCAGGGGAGGTTCGATTTTGATCACATCTGCGCCCAGGTCTGCCAGAATCATGCCTGCCAGGTCACCGCGGTGATCGGTTAAGTCTAATACTCGATAAGGATTGAGAATGGCACCGCTCCTGCTTGAACATAGTTGACCCACGAACTATATCCTGAACCTGGCCCCAGGGGATATTCTTCTCGACCGGGTTGGCCAGGGTCGAATTTGTTATTTGCCTTTTGATAGAGGCAGCCCTATAGAAAATCTGGCGCCAACCATCGTGGTAGGAACAGAATCAGTTCAGGGAATACGATCACCAGAATGAGCAATATGAGCATCGGCACTAGTATGATGGAGACATCCCGAATGGCATCGATGACCGTAATTTTGCCCAGATTGCAGGAGATGAGCAGGCATAGCCCGTAGGGCGGGGTTACCAGGCCGAATGCAAGCGAGATGACACCGATGATGGCAAAGTGAACGGGATGCATACCGACTTTGTCGGCAACGGGATAGAGTATCGTCCCCAGAATAATGATGGCTGGTATGGCATCGATGAACATGCCTAGCACTAGAAAGGAAATAGCAATAATAAAGCCGGTGGTAATCAGCCCGCTTCCATAACTGGCCATGATGTCGACTAGTTCCTGGGGAATACGGTAGTAAGCCAGTAACCAGCCAAAGGCTGATGCAGTACCAATACAGAAAAGGGAAATAGCAGCCAGTCGTGCCGAATCATAGAGAACCTGCTGGAACTCTCTAAAGCCAATTTTCCGATAAACCAGTCCACCCAGCATGGCCGAATAGACAACTGCCACCACCGAGGCCTCTGTCGGTGTGAAAAACCCAAATACAATTCCGCCGACGATGATGGCAGGTGTAACCAGGGCCAATACTGCCTGGCCCAGGGCCTGGGTAAATTCCCCAAGCGAGGCACGCTGGTAAATTGGGTAGTGGCGAATTTTTGCGTAGACCAGCACCGTTGCCATCATGAAGGCGGCCATCAGTAAACCTGGTACGACACCGGCCAGGAACAAGGCGCCGATCGATACCGACATCAGCCCACCCCAGACGACCATCAGAATGCTGGGTGGAATGATGACACCCATAACAGAGGAACAGGCCGTGATCGCCACTGAAAAGCTTGAATCGTAACCCTGGTCTTTCATGGCAGGGATCATAATAGAACCAATACCGGCAGCATCGGCGGTAGAAGAACCGGAAATCCCAGCGAACATCATGCTCACGGTGACATTAATATGTCCCAGGCCTCCTGGCAGGTGTCCGACTGAGGCACGAGCTAAATTAATGAGCCGTTCGGTGATGCCTGCCGCATTCATGAGATTAGCGGCGAGGAGGAAAAAGGGAACGGCTAATAGTATGAAGGCGTTGTAAGACTTCCACATCTCGTTGAGTAACATGTCTGGTCGCAGGCGGTCATCTATGAGAAACAGTGGAATACAGGCCAGGCCCAGGGCAAAGGAAACAGGGACTCGTAGAACAACCAGCACGCCGAATATGCTGAAAAGAATTAGCGATACTTCTGCCGGGCTCACTGGTTCTGCCCCGAATGTTTGATTCTTATCAATTGAATATCTGCGACGATTTTTTCCCCTACAAACAGCAGCCAGGTGAGGCCGGCAAGCGGGAAGGCAAGGTAAATGGTAGCCATGTTGATGCCACTCATCTCAGAGTTCTGAATCCATCCGAATTGAACAAACTTGATTCCATAACCCAGGAAAAAAATCGCCATAATAGCGATGCTCATATGCACAATCAGATTCCTAATGGCCTCTCCTGTCTTCGTCCTGGAGCGGGCAAAAAGGTCAACGTCAAAGTGGCTGTCATCCCTGACCGCAATCATTGCACCGATCATGATGATCCAGACGAAGCAGAAACGGGCGACCTCTTCGGTCCAGATATACCTGGGAATAACGCCGGTATAGCGTGACAGGATTTGCAGACTCACAGGGATAATGATGATGCCCATGAGCACGGTCAGGATAACTTTCAGGGCTTGGTAATAGCCATCCAGAAAGGCTTTCATGGCAGAACGCCGCAGCACTGGCGCTGCTTGTTATCTGATTGCTTCAATTCGTTTAAGAACCTGTTGCGCGCCTATCTCGCCGGCATAAGCTATTTTTACCGGTGAGGCTAATTGCTGGAGTTTGCGTCGTTCCATGAAAGCGTGGGTTGTTAATTTTCCTTCGGTCTGCATTTGGGCGAGCTTTATTGCATCCTCGGTTGATTCTATTTGTCGCCCATAAGCACCTGCTTCCTTGCCGGCTCTTATAATGGCAGTTTGCAGTTCGTCAGGTAAGCGGCGTAAGGTTTTGCCACTGAAACAGAGAGGCCGGACGGTGATAGCGTGCTGGGTGAGGGAGATTTCCGGTCCGACTTCATAGAATTTCATCTGCTGGATGCCGGCCGCTTCGTTTTCTGCTGCATCGATAACGCCTGTTTGTATGGCGTTATAAACCTCATTGTAGGCGATCACGGTGGGTGAAGTTGTAATGGCTTGGAAAATGCGAGTCTGGATTGGAGCACCCATGACTCGAATGCTGAGGCCATTTAATTCAGCCAGAGTCGTCACTGGTTTGTTAACGATTAAGTTGCGGATGCCACCCCCGGCAAAGCCGATTAGGTGAACATCCGCTTTAGCGGTTATTTCATCTGCAATAGGGTCCAGAGCATCGCTATCCAGAACAAGATTCCAGTGGTCAATGTCGCGGAATAAAAATGGCATGTCCATCAGCGGGGCCGCCCTGGAAAAGGTTGACATGTGAGAGGGTGAGACCACCGCAAAATCGACGGATAAACCTTGGCTCATATAAGCGAAGTAATCTTTTTCAAGCCCGAGTTCGCTGTTCATATAGATCTCGAACTTAATCGGTTTGCCGTAATATGCCCTGACCAGCTCTTCAAATCGTTTCAGTGTGCGGCTGTAGGCGTGATTCTCATCAAATTGAGAGGCACCACGTAGCGTTATGGTTGGGTCCGGTCTGGAGCAGGATGTGGATAGCAGCAGAGTTAGACAGCAGCCGAGGCTGAACAGTGAGCGAATAAAAGCTCGTTTCAAATTGTAGTCTCCAAGTGAATGAAAGTTTACGACTTAATGCTTCTGATCAATCAGAGTATCACTTCGCCTTGGGTTTTTCCTCTTGGGCGTGGTCAGATGAAAGTGCGGCCTACTCTCCTGCACAGATAATCCGCCGGCTTAAGATAGCGGAGTACTCATTTGACTCGTCACCTGCGGCAGAGTATTTTATTGACCTTTTTGTCAATAGTGTTTGATGAGTATGATCGACAATGAAACCTTTCGGCTTGAGACAAGGGCCTGGCTTGAACAGAACTGTCCTGAGTCAATGCGGACTCGCATGGTTGCCGGTGAAGATGTTACGGGCGGCAGAAAACGAAAAAGTACCAATCCAGATGCTTACCTGTGGTTACAGCGCATGGCCGAGAAAGGATGGACTGCACCAACCTGGCCAGAGGAATACGGCGGTGGCGGACTGGGTAAAGATGATTTTCTGATTCTGCTGGATGAGCTGCAGCGGATCCAGGCACGACCGCCATTGCTGGGGATGGGGATCAGCATGATAGGTCCAACCTTACTTGAATATGGCAGCGAAGAGCAGAAACTAAGACACCTACCCGCGATTGTTAGAGGCGATGTTGCCTGGTGTCAGGGTTATAGTGAACCCGGTGCCGGTTCTGACCTTGCCAGTTTACGGACCAGGGCAGAAGACAAGGGTGACTATTATGAGGTTAGCGGTTCAAAAATCTGGACGTCCGGCGCGCTGCATGCGGACTGGATCTTTTGCCTGGTACGAACTGACGCGCAGGCAGCCAAACATGAGGGTATCAGCTTCCTGTTATTTTCCATGGATTCACCCGGAGTCAGCGTCAAACCCATTGAAATGCTAAATGGCCAGTCGCCCTTTTGTCAGACTTTTTTCGATGCTGTCGAAGTACCCAAGACAGATAGGCTCCACAAGGAGAACCAGGGCTGGAGCGTTGCCAAGCGATTGCTCCAGCACGAACGATCTGGACTGGCGTCATTGGCTAGCGCCGATCAGGCGGGTCCACTACAGCGGATTAAGCCGTCTATTCCGCTCGCGCAGTTGGCAATGCACTATGCCAATAGTCGTCAGATAAACGATCTGGTTCTGCGCGATGAAATCATTGGCAACGACATGCGCAAGCAGGCGTTCACATTGACCCAGGCGCGGGCCGTTGCTGAATCCGAAGCCAATACCCCCGGCGCGACCACCTCGATCTTTAATTACATCGAGGCGGAATATGTCAAAGAACAGTTGGAATTACAGAATCGCATCAGGGGAACTCAGGCATTTGGCTGGGAGGGAGATTCATTTACTGATGAGGAGATCAGTATGTGTCGATTGAACCTTGAGGCCAAGTCAATCTCTATCGCGGGTGGTTCCAGCGAGATTCAGCTCAATATTATTGCTAAGCGCGTTTTAGGATTGCCGGATTGATGTTGGCTGAGCAAGCAGGTAGAAGGCGAAGGAGATTATCCCCAGACCAGCGTATTAAGGAAATACTTGATGCTGCGTATGCCCTGGTGCTGCAAGATGGTATGTCAACATTGACGATGGACAAGATAGCTCGTCAGGCGGATGCCAGTAAGGCTCTGTTATATAGCTATTTTACCAATATGACAGACTTGCTTCAGGCACTCTATGAAAGAGAGCATGATAAATTACAGGCGCTACACCTTGCCGCCCTGAATACGCCGCATGGCTTTGAAGAGATGGTCAAGCTCACAGCGAAAATAAATCGCGAGAATCAAAATGATCGACTATTGCTCCTTAAAAGACTAGAGGCTGATGTTAGCGTGAGAAAGGCAATGGCAAAGACGGATCAGCAAGGCCGTTCTGATGTCGTTAAATTCCTCAGCAAGGAAATAACAGCCCACTTTGATGTTCCCAAGGACATCGCTGCTGATGCAGTTAGGCTGGCCCTTCGATTTCAGGAACAGGATCGGCTACATAGTGTTGATGATCACATAAAGCAGGATGAGATCTGGGGTGCCATGATGGTAGGGGCTATGCAGGAACTGGAAAAAAGATTTGGCAAGAACAGGAGGTAGAAATGACAGGGCTAATTACAGGACCAAATTGGGCTGCACGAAATTGGTCAATAGATGCAGGAGCGGGAAGTATTCATGATGATGAAACCGCTGCCGAGCTTGGCTTTAGAGGAGGTACAGTGGCTGGGGATATTCACATGAATCAATTCCCGCCGGTACTGGTTGAGATCTTTGGTGAGCAGTGGTTTGAAACAGGTAATCTGTCGCTGAATTTCAAAAACGCGACAGTTGATCTTGAAACAGTGCAGGTATTTGCCGAACCTCTCAAGCGGGGTGAGAATCAAACCCGGGTGTGGATGGAACGTGATGATGGTCTGTTGGTTTGCAGTGGCACAGCGGCTCTGGGTGATCACTCCAGGTCTGAGTTACGTAATCTCGATTACCGTCCCTGTGACCCTGAAGAGCTCAGGATACTGCGCAAAGTAAAACCCGGGATGAGCCTGGGTAGTTACGATATTGTCGCTACCACGGATAAACAATTTGAACGATACGATAAGAAGCTAATTAGTGATCCAATGTCCTGGTACAGGCAGAAATCACCCTGGGGAGGCCCGGTCGCCGCACCTTGTACGATTTTGGAGTTCCTGTGGGGTAATGCTATGCAGGGCTTAGGCCCCTTAGTGGAAGAATCAACTGGATTATTTGGGGCCATGGAAATTGGCTACACTCATGGGCCTTTCATTATGGGCCGTCGTTACCGCATTGAATGCTCGGTGGTGTGTGTCAGTCAGAGCCCGAAGACTGAGATAGTCTGGTATGACTCTGAGGCCTTCAGCGAAAGCGGTGAGTTAGTGGCAACCCTTCGTATTCAGTCCCGGGCAATGAAAGCCTCATCACCTTTGTATGATTCCTGATTGTTGAGCACAGCAGTTAAGGGCTCCACCTGGTTTTATTGGCGGCGGCTGGGTTGGTGTAGGGTAGGTGTTAGCCACGAATATTTTCAGTCCTGCTCAAGTGCTGTTACACTGCGCTCTACTGAGAAGTGAGACCGGTATTATGTCCGTTCAATTCGTAGCATCCTGTCAACTACCCACTCGTTATGGGGAGTTTGTCATGCACGGATTTGAGGATCCTGATACCGGGCAGGAACATATTGCCTTGACGCTGGGCGATATAACAGGCGCTTCAGCGGCGCTGTGCCGGGTACATTCGGAGTGTCTGACAGGTGATTGCCTATTCAGCATGCGTTGCGACTGCGGTGCACAGCTTAATGCTGCGCTGCAGAAAATTTCAGAAGAAGGTGCTGGTATTCTGCTTTACCTTCGTCAGGAAGGCCGTGGTATTGGTCTGATTAACAAGATCCGCGCTTATCAGCTTCAGGATGCGGGTGCTGATACGGTCGAGGCGAACGAGAAACTCGGTTTTGATGCAGACTTGCGCGATTATTCTATGTGCAGGAACATGTTCGCCCACCTTCAGGTACAGCAAGTCCGGTTAATGACCAATAACCCTGTCAAGGTCAATGCCTTAACGAAGCTGGGCATCATTATCAGCGCCAGGATTCCACTGGAAACGGGCCAGAACGATCACAATGCCCGTTACCTGCAGACTAAAGCAGGCAAACTCGGCCATCTGTTTTCGAACAAGTGATGTGCGTTAAGACTGTTGGGGATTGTCTAGAAGTTTGATCCGTTGGCTTATGGATGCGGAAATGCATTCTGCGTCCAGACCACAGGCTTGCAGCATTTTCTTTGGATTAGCAGGTTGAATAAATTTATCGGGTATCCCGAGATTAAGCGTATTAGTGCGTAAACCACTTGCAGCAATATAATCATTTACCGCTGAGCCTGCGCCTCCTGCGATTACATTTTCCTCAATAGTGACAAGCAATTGGTGGCTTTGAGCCAGATTATCGATCACTTCCTGGTCAAGTGGCTTAACAAATCGCATGTCAATCAGGGTGGCGTCCAATTCGATGGCGGCTTCTTTTGCTGCTTCCAGGATGGTACCGAAAGCAAGGATAGCCACTTGCTGACCTGTCCTGATGGTCCTGGATTTTCCGATCGGCAAAAGCTGCATGTCATTTTCTGGTTGGATGCCGATTCCACTGCCCCTTGGATACCGGACCGCCGCAGGACCGGTATGCTCGAAACCGGTATAAAGCATCTGCCGTAACTCATTTTCATCTGACGGGGCCATAATCATCAAATTAGGGACACAACGCAGGAACGAATAATCAAATACCCCTGAATGCGTCGGGCCATCTTCGAGAAGACTTGCCCTGTCTATAGCAAATAAGACATTCAGGTCCTGGATAGCCACATCATGAATGACTTGATCGTAAGCGCGTTGCAGGAAAGTCGAATAGATCGCCACCACTGGCTTGGCACCAGCACAAGCCAGACCTGCAGCCAAGGTGACTGCATGCTGCTCGGCAATGGCAACGTCAAAATAGCGTTCTGGGAACTGCTCTGAAAAAGCAATGAGATCAGAGCCTTCGCGCATGGCCGGTGTAATGGCCATGAGAGTGTCATCGGCGGTCGCCATATCGCATAACCACTGGCCAAAAATGTTTGAGTAGCTCGGCCGCTTGGTATTTGAGCCGGGTAACTTTTCCAGTTTGGCAAGGGAATGGGAACCAATGGGTGATTCTTCAGCAGGCCCGTAACCCCGACCTTTCTGAGTTACCAGGTGAAGAAACTGGGGTCCTTGCTGATCCTTAATGTTGTTGAGGGTATGAACCAGATTTTTGATATCGTGACCGTGGATAGGGCCCATGTAATTCAAGCCCAGCTCATCAAACAGGGTGCCGGGAACAACCATGCCCTTCATATGTTCTTCAGTACGCTTGGCAAACTCCAGGGCATTCGGCATGGTACTGAGAAGACGCTTACTTCCCTCGCGCATATTAAGATACAAGCGGCTGCTTAAAATTCTGGCGAAATAACTGGCAAGCCCGCCCACATTTTCAGAAATCGACATGGCATTGTCATTTAAAATAACCAACAGATTAACACCGGAATCAGCAACATGATTGAGTGCTTCAAAGGCCATTCCGGCAGTCATGGCACCATCGCCAATGATAGCGACGGTACGACTGTTATCACCCCTGGCCTTTTTTGCTATCGCCATGCCGAGGGCAGCACCAATTGACGTTGATGAATGGCCTACACCGAAAGTATCGTAGACACTTTCTTCCCTGGAAGGGAAAGGCGCCAGCCCGTCTGGTTGACGAAGCGAGCCCATTCTGTCGCGTCGGCCGGTTAATATCTTGTGTGGGTAGGTTTGGTGGCCGACATCCCAGACTAGATGATCCTCGGGTGTCTGGAACACATAATGCAAGGCGATGGTGAGTTCGATTACGCCGAGGCCAGCGCCAAAATGCCCACCAGTCTGGGCTACCGTATAGATAAGAAAGTGCCGTAATTCCTCGGCCAGAGTTTCCAGATCCTGCTCTCCTAACTCCCGTAGGGCAATCGGATCGGTTATCCGATCGAGCAAGGGCGTTGGCGGCGGATGGTCTGGTATTGAATGGAACATTGCGGCTTAGGCTGCTTAGGTTAATGATCAGAAAACCGCAAGTTTACACGATCTGGACAAAAAGAACGTATGCCAGGGCTTAATATTCACGACCGGCAACATAGTGGGCTAATTGTCGCAGGCCTTGACCTCGACTACCGAGTCTTTCAATAGTTTTGAGTGCTTCAGTGGTTAGTTGTTCGAGCTTGGTTTGTGCTGAGGATAGCCCTAGGATAGAGACGAACGTCGATTTTCCCCGATGCCGGTCGGCACCAGCCTGTTTGCCCAGGATTGCAGAGTCGCCGGTTTCGTCGAGAATATCATCACGGATCTGGAATGCCAGGCCCATGATTTCCCCAAAGTAGCGCAATTGTTCGGTGGTTTCGTTGTCGGCTTTTGCAATGATGCAGGCAGGTAGCATGCAGAACTCTATAAGAGCGCCTGTTTTGCCGCGATGCATGGTAATCAGTTGCTCTTCAGTGGCGGCTACTGTTTCATGGTGCATATCCAGCACCTGGCCTGCGACCATACCTTGCTGTCCTGCTGCCACTGCCAGGGCGTGAATTAACTGGATCCTGTGGGCCGTGCTTAGCATCTCGTCGTCGGCAATACTCTGGAATGCACCGGCTTGGAGCGCATCACCGGCTAAAATGGCCAGGGCTTGTCCATACTTAACATGAACTGTAGGTAGTCCTCGACGCAATAAATCATTGTCCATAGCAGGCAGGTCGTCATGGATCAGGGAGTAAGCGTGCAATAGTTCAACCGCAATAGCGCTGGAGTCAGCAAGGCTAAGATCGACTTCGAGCGCCTCGCAGGTCAGGTAGACAAAGGCAGCGCGAAGACGTTTGCCTCCGCCAAGC
>Ga0233433_10000978_pt1 | contig 29038 bp, 24 predicted proteins | sample SI_122_August201_5_FD_179868 | JGI IMG/M metagenome (GOLD analysis project Ga0233433, IMG submission 179868) | Seawater microbial communities from Saanich Inlet, British Columbia, Canada - SI_122_August2016_100_MG | ecosystem: Environmental > Aquatic > Marine > Inlet | place: Canada: British...
ATACCGTCCGCGCTTTGGGCGAGTTTCTCAATCCGAAAGATATCCTCGATACGGTTATCAAGCGCGATGGTGAAAAAACCATCAAGGTGAAAGATTTTGCCACGGTGGTGGATGGCTATCAACGGACCGCTTCTCTGGTCCGCATCAGTGGCGATTTGTCCAATGCTTTCGGAGTGATTCGCAAAGCAGGAGCCAATGTGGTGGAAACCTGCAACCTGACTGCCAAAAGAGTGGAGGAGCTCAATCAGGAATTGTTGAATCGGGGAATCCCGATCAAATTGAAAATCGTTTATCAGGAAGTGGACTATATCAACGAGGCCATGCGGCTGGTGAAATCGAATCTGGCTCTTGGAGCCATTCTGGCAGTGGCGGTCCTACTGCTATTTTTGGGGTCTGTAAGGTCGTTGCTAATTGTGGCGATCAGTATTCCTGTGAGTCTGGTTTCCGTATTTATCATTCTTAAAATTTTTGGGCGAAGCATCAATATCATTTCCCTTGCGGGCATGGCTTTTGCCGTCGGTATGGTGGTGGATAACTCGATTGTGGTGCTGGAAAATATTTATCGTCACCTCACAATGAGAAAAGGTGTTTTTAAGGCCGCTTACGATGGAGCTTCGGAAGTGTGGGGGGCGGTGCTTGCCTCAACGCTGACGACCCTGGCCGTTTTTATTCCCATCGTATTTATTCAGGAGGAGGCGGGGCAGATGTTCCGCGATATAGCTATCACCATCAGTGCCAGCATCGCCTTGTCCTTGCTGGTGTCCATCACTGTTATTCCGACCTTAACAACGCTGTTGATTCGTCTTAAGCCGGGAGAAAAATACCAGCCGGGATTTTTTCACCGCACTCTGTTCAAGCCAATCGTTCTGTTGGGCAAGAAGATGAGTGAAGCCTATTCCGGGCTGATGAAATGGATACTGCACAATTCTCCTGTCAGTATTTTTTTCAGGATACTTGTCATCGTTTGTGTGGGAGGGATGTTGTGGTATAGCGGCAAGACTCTGCCGGAAAAGGATTATCTTCCTTATGGAAACGTAAACATGGTGTTCATGCTCATCGAACCGGTGGCGGGAACGCCTGTGGAAACAAATATGCGTTACATGGCCGAATACGAAAAAAAGATTGTGGCAATGGAAGATGTCAACCGCAACTTCCTGGTTTTTTCATCGCGCTTCAATGGCGGTGGTGCCATCATCGAAAAGGAACTGGCCCAAGGCCAGCGGGGCGAAGTGAAGATGGCGGTCAAATCCGGCGAAATGGGCCGGGAAATTTTTGAAATTCCCGGATACCGTTTTGCCTTTGCTATGCAGAGACCCATTTTCCGCTCGGCCAATAAAACCTTTGAAGTCGAAATTACCGGACCGGATATGCTGAAACTGAAAAGCAACGCTCTGGATTTGATCGGAAAAATTTCCGGGATAAAGGGGGTGCACTCGGTCCGACCAGAATTTAAATTCGGTAATCCGGAGCTCAGGTTCCTTCCCCGACGTGAAGACGCGGCCCGATTGGATATGGGCATGAATGAGATCGGAGATATTATCGAGTCGCTCAACGCCGGTAAATATCTGGGCGAGTTCAACGACCAGGGTGAGCCCATCGACTTTGTTCTGGTGCAGAAAAAAGATACCCATAAGCTCGGACTGGAAGACTATCGCGCCTTGCCAGTATGGACCGATGAAGGCATGATGACCCACCTCGGGCATCTGGTCGATATAAAAGTTGATGCGGGTCCCGCGCGCATTGATCATATTGGAACGGAGCGGGCGATCAAACTGCGAGTGCAGGTGAGAAAAGATGTTGCCATGCAGTTGGTCATTGATCGGGTTGACGAGGAAGCATTGGTTGACGCGAGAAAAAACCTCGGTGAGGAATACGGACTGCGTATTGGCGGTTCCGCCGATGAACTGGCTTCTACCGAAAAATCGTTGTCGAACAGTTTCGCCTATGCATTGGGTTTCATCTATCTACTGCTTGTGGCCTTGTTTTCCTCTTTTCTCAGGCCGTTCATCGTTATGCTGACGGTGGCGTTGGCGGTTTCCGGTTCTTTTCTGGGAATCACCTGGAACAACTGGTTCCAACGCGGGAACATTCTTGCCATCCTCGAAGAATGGAATGTGTCGAATGCCCAGGCTATGGCCGCTGACTGGAACTGGATTACCTTTGATATTCTTACCCAGTTGGGCATCGTTATTCTCGCCGGCATTGTTGTTAACAATGCCATCCTCATCGTGCACCAGATGCTCAACAATATTAAAGCGGGCATGGAGGAGCGTGATGCCCTCTTATTGTCTTGCCAGACACGCTTAAGGCCCATCATGATGACTGTTATCTCCAGTGTGTTCGGGATGATTCCGCTGGCTTTCGGCGAAGGGGCTGGCACCGAGCTGTACCGGGGTATGGGTACCGCCTTGATCGGCGGACTGAGCATCTCCACCCTGTTCACGCTGTTTCTGGTTCCCGTGCTGATATCCTTGCTGACTGATATGGGATTCCACACCAAAAAAGAAGACTTGGTGAAAGATTCGTTACAGTCAAGCCCGGATTCTGCATCCACATCTACCTGAAAAATGCCTCGGGAAAATACCTACTCTTAATGACTGTTTAGCTGGTTGACCAGCAAGAGGGTGGAGGGGATTCAATACTGATTTCTTCTTTGCTTGTCGGGTGCTTGAAAATCAGCCGATGCGCACAAAGAGCGATCTGTCCTTCCGGTAACGTTGAGTGGGCACCATACTTTTTATCTCCAACGATAGGGTGCCCGATGAAGGCGAGTTGCGCGCGGATCTGGTGGAACCTTCCGGTATGCAGGTGAATGTCAAGCAGGCTGGTATTTTCTAAAGTTTCGATGACCTCATAATCCAATACCGCCTCTTTGGCGTTGGGCGTTGTGCGGGGGAACACGGTCGCCTTGAGGGATTTTTCTTTTCTCAGGTAGTGCGTCAGGCTGGCTTGTTGGGGTTGAGGAGTCCCTTCGACCAGGGCCCGGTAAATTTTCTTTGTGGTTTTTTCGCGAAATTGTTCAGAGAGCCGTGACGCCCCTTTGGAAGTGCGCGCGAACACCACTATGCCCGACACCGGTCGGTCGAGCCGGTGTACCAATCCCAAAAACACCTTGCCCGGTTTTTTGTATTCCGTTTTGATCCAGTCCTTCACCTGATCCATCAGGGAAACGGTGTCGGAATCATCTGGCTGGGTGAGTATTCCCGCCGGTTTGCGCACCGCTATCAAATGGTTGTCGAGATACAGGATGTCGAGAGAAGGATCAGGAGGGTTGCTCAATCTTCAGTCCTTTTGCTTCGATGATTTTGAGGACCGGAGGGGTGACGATACCTCCGGAGACCACGTATTTGATGCCCTCCTCAATAGTCATGGAAACTTCAGTGAGCTCCTCAGGCGGGGAGAAGATCAGGAATCCGGATGTCGGGTTGGGCATGGTTGGTACGAACACGTTGAGCATATTTTCCTGAGTGAGCTCCTGAACCTCTCCGCGGGACTCGCCGGTCACAAATCCGATTGCCAAAAGGCCTCGGCGCGGGAACTCAAGCAGGACGACCTTGCGAAAGGCTGTCGTGTCGGCTTCGGCGATGGATGAGACCACCTGTTTGGAGCCCTTATAAATCCGGCGTACGAACGGGATTTTTTCAATCAGGAATTCACCGAGCTGGAACAGTTTTTTTCCAAAAAAATTGGTGGTAAACCAGCCCACGGTGAGTACGATAAGCAGGGTCACTATCAGTCCGAGAAAAGGGATGCGGTAACCTTCGGGAATGGGCGCGCCAAGCTGAATCAGTACATTGGTGAACACCGGAGACAGGGCATCGAAGTTTTTAAGCAGAAACTGCAAAATGAACCACGTCAATGCGATCGGCAGGGTGATCAACAGACCGGTGATGAAAACATTGCGAAGTCGGCGTTGGAATTTTTTAAGCACGGTTTCCTGTAGGAAATTTGAAAAGGTTCATTATATTATATAAAGAAAGTGGCAGAAGGCAATAGAGGTTCCAAAGTGCCAGTTTTGCACTTGACAGTAGCGGGATAATCGTTAATATCAAACGGTTAGCTTTCTCGGCAGGATAAAAATAAATTAAATGGGGCTGTGGCGCAGCTGGGAGCGCACTTGAATGGCATTCAAGGGGTCAGGGGTTCGATCCCCCTCAGCTCCACCATATAAAAGAAGGGGTTAACTCGAAAGGGTTGACCCCTTTTTTAGTGGATTGCTTGGTAAATGTATCGTGGGATTTCTAATGGTGATAAATAAGTTTCCAGGGGCAGGTCAGTAATTTCTGTGCGTTTTGGGTTTTCAATTATGGGGAGGTCATAATCATGGTCAAACGAAAATAGAGAACAAAAGAGCCCTGTTTTTTATCTTACATATTAGGGTTTCTTTTTTTATCGCAAACCATTCTTCAGGAAAGACCAATGAAAATAACCCATATAATTATGATTTTTATTCTGAACCTGATATTTTTGTTTGCAGGATCGTCGGTTCAAGCAGAAATTAGTTGCGTTGCCTGTCACAAGGAAGTAACTCCTGGTGTGGTCCAGCAACACCTTTCCGGTGCCATGGGGCAAGCCGGTGTGACGTGTGGTGATTGTCATGGGTATGACCATAAAACCAAAGAGGATGCGAAACTTGCCAAGATGCCGACTCCCCAAACCTGTGCCTCTTGCCATGAGGACCAAGTAGCGCAATTCCAAAAAGGCAAACATCATCTCTCCTGGATTGCGTCCAGTTCAATGCCCATGTGGGGACATCAATCCCGTGCCATTGTAGGAGAAGGGTACAAGGGATGCGCTGGTTGTCATAAAATCGGGGCAAAACCAAAGGAATTATTGGCTAAGTTCCGGTACGGCAATGCCCAGTGCGATGCCTGTCATACTCGGCACAAGTTCAGCAAGGCCGAGGGCCCAGGACCCGCGTGCTTGTCAGACCTGCCATATGGGGTTTGATCACCCGCAATGGGAAATGTGGTCAACATCTAAACACGGTACGATATGGCAAATAGAAGGTAAGGAAAGTAAGCGGGCTCCAACGTGTCAAACGTGCCATATGGAAAATGGCAATCACAGTGTTATGACTTCCTGGGGATTTCTGGCACTCAGATTGCCAGAAGATGATCCAGACTGGATGAATGACCGTGTAGCTATTCTTCAGGCGCTGGGAGTGCTTGATGCGGCAGGAAAGCCCACACCCAGATTGGATTTGGTCAAGGCCGGAAAGATCGCTCGATTAAGCAAGGAAGAGTTCCAGTCTGAGCGCGACAAAATGCTCAAGATTTGCAGCGACTGTCATAGTCCATCCTATGCCAAACAACAACTTGATTCCGGTGACGAAGTGATCCGAGAAGCGGATAAGGTCATGGCAGAGGCAATCCGTATTGTTCAGGGACTTTACAAGGATGGCGTTTTAAAAATGCCGGAAGGCTGGAGTTTTGGTCCGGACCTCCTGCAGTTCTATGAAGCTAAGAGTTCTATTGAGCAGGAACTGTACGTCATGTTCATGGAGTACCGTATGCGGGCGTTCCAGGGGGCGTTTCATTTCAACCCGGACTACATGCATTGGTATGGATGGGCACCGCTGAAAGAATCTTTGCAGAAAATCAAGGATGAAGCAGCCAATTTACGTGGCTGAACAATAATTGGTACCCTCCTCCTCAGTTCCACCATATAAAAGAAAGGGTTAGCTCAAAAGGGCTGACCCCTTCTTTAAATGTATCGTGGGGAAGTGGTGCGAATGATCAGTATAATAAACCTTGAAACCAGCGCTTAACTATAAACCCGGTTAACTGAAACCTGGACCAAATAGGTTTATTTGATACTGAATAAAATTAAAATTCGCTGATAATACTCCCCTCCGACTCCGCATCGCGGACCATGATATCCTCGATATTATCTTTACGGGCATTATCAATAAATTCTTTTAGCGCTGAAATTTCCTGTTCCCCCTGAAAGTCCTTGAACTTCCCCTCTCCCTCCAGATTTGTTCGAAGACCAAGCCGTTCCCCATTTTTTAAACGATCCGAAAGCATTTGAAACCATTTTTCGTAGATATCCATGATTTTGCCTCCTTGTCCTCAGAATAGGTTATTAAGAAGTGCAAAAGCTAAGTCCAATTTAAGCCAAATTCTTACGAAGGGCTCTATAGATAAAGATCTTATCAGGTGCCTGTATATTCCAAATGCCGGGAATTTTCTTTTAGCCAGAAGGGCATTGGCTTCAATTGAACTCAAAAAGTCGCCACAACTTGTTCATTAAAAGGGCTCTTTGATGGTGGATCGCCACCCACTTTGATATGAAAGGGGTTAGCTCGAAAGGGTTGATCCCTCTTTTGTTTTATGTGAAAAACTTATGATCGTATCGCCCGGTTTTGTGCGGATATGGTCTTCAAAGAAATCCAGCTCTCCATTACTCTGAACTCGTATGAATGGTGTTGTTTTTCCTTCATTACTGGATTTAAGTTTTTCCATATCAAATTCCTCGGTCAGCCGGGTCCTTTGAAATCTCCATTCTTCTACATATAAAACGATCAGTTCCTTGTATACCAGATTGCCGCCAAACAAAACTTTCCCTCTAAATGAACTGCTCAACTGCCTTCTTTCAACTTTTCTTTCAGTTGTTGCGATTTGAAATACCTTGTCCCTTCCAAAATGCTGAAGGTAGACACTGCACACAAGGGAGTTGTAAGCATGGTTGCCTGTGTTTGCCAAGAGATACCCCATGTCGGAAAGCTCCAGGGCCTGATGCACACTTTCCGATAGAATTTCTCCATAGTGAATGGGAATCCCCAGAAGGCGAGCCTGCTTTAAATTATTCCAGGAATCACTCACCAGCAAAACCGGTAAGCCTGCTTTTTGCAATGTTAAAGCCAGATCCACACTCCATTTATGGGCGCCTACAATTAAAACTCCATTATTGGAATTGCCAGCAAGTTCCAGGCGTCGAGCCAACCACCCGATGCTGAATCCATGCAGTATCACCGTTGAAAAAACCACAGCAAATACTAAAGGAAGGAGTAGCTCGGCGCTTTCAAAAGAATGCTCCTGCAATTTGAGACCCAGCAAACCGGCGATGGAGGTAGCAACGATCCCGCGAGGCGCAATCCAGCCAATAAATAATCTTTCCTGCCAGCTCAGCCCTGCCCCGAAAGTGGAAAGCCAAACCGATGCAGGCCGAACCAGAAACAAAAAGCCGAATAAAAACCCAAAAACACGCCAGTTTAATCTTGCCAGGCTTTCCAGGGTTATATCTGCTGTCAATAGTATAAAAACCACAGGAACCATAATGACGGTAATAGTTTCTTTGAACTTTCTGAGGTCATGGATGATCAGCATTCCAATATTGCCCATGGTTATTCCCATAACCGTGACCGTTAGAAGGCCGAGTTCTTCCTGGAAAATATTGGTCAGCGCATAAAGAGATAAAACGGTTGCAAATACCAATGGTAATTTTAAAAATTCGGGAGCATGGCCTTTTTCGAAAATAAATTTTAAAAGATGACCCCCGGCAATTCCGATTAAAATGGAAGAGGCCACCGTTCCCAAAAGGAAAAAAACGGTAGTTTTATTCAGGGAAATGGTTTCTCCGGCTATCGCAAATTGAAAAACAAGAACCGCCAATAGAATACCTATCGGATCGTTGATGATACCTTCCCATTTCAAGAGAGAAGAGGTGCGTGCTTTCAACTTTGTTTGCCGGATCAAGGGTAAGATAACGGTTGGGCCGGTAACTACAAGGATGGCGGATAGCAATAAGGACAGGGAATAAGAGAGACCCGCTATCCAATGGCAAATCAGAAAACCAAAAAACCAGGAAAGCGGAAGGCCAAAACAAATGAGTTGTTTTACAGCTCTTCCGGTGTGTTGCAGTTCGTGGAATTTAAGATTCAATCCTCCTTCAAATAAAATAATAGCCAGGGCGAGCTTAATAATAGATTCTAAGAGGACTCCAAAATCCTGAGTTGGGTCGACCAAATGCAATACAGGACCAATGAGAAGACCGACTATAGAAAATAGTGCAATAGAAGGAATTTTCAGGCGCCATGCCAGCCAGTGGCAAAGAATCCCCGAGATTACGATCAGGACAAGCTTATGTAAGACAATATATTCCATATAAGCGCCAAACCTTATGAATGCAGAGTAATAATGATTCTATTGCAATCTCATGCTATACATAAAACTATAGGGCTAAAACCATATAAGTATTGTAAACCATGCCGCTTTTGATATGAAAGGACTTAGTCGATTTGACTGAATTCAGAAAACATTTTTTATGACCTTATCCCCCAGAACATTTTCATCCATAGCGCTGGCAAAAGAAATAGAATCTCCAGAAAACCCAGGAGCATTGGAAAAACGCGTTGCACTGGTGCCGGCAGATGTTGGCAGGCTTACTCAAGCTGGCATTAAAGTTTATGTTGAATACGGGGCCGGGGAGGGTGTCGGATTCAGTGATCGTGAGTACGAGCAAAACAACGCTATTATTCAAACGGCGGAACAACTTTATCGGGATAAAGAGATCATTATTAAGTTTAAAGGCCCATCACTCTCTTCAATTGAAGAGATGCGTGAAGGGTGCACTTTATTCTGTATGGCGCATTTCCACTCTTTTCAAGATCGAGCGAAATTGCTTCAGGACCAACGTATCAACGTGATTGCAATGGAAGAAATATGTGAATCCCCAAAGGTTAATCCGGATCAGGAAATTCTGGGTCGCCTTGCCATGGCCGAGTCCTTAAAGCCATTTTTTGCAGAAAATACGATTGGGAGCTTGCAGGTCAGGATCATGGGGTGGAGTAAACGGCTACGCAGTGCAATCCGCCGTTGCGGCAATCGCAACCCTCGCTCGTTGCAGATCCTTCAGCCAACGCTTTCCATTGAAGAGCTGAGTGCGGTTGGGCCGGATGCCTTATATTTTTATGACAGTCATGACTTTGAGGATCGACAAGGAACTCTAGCTAAACTGAAAAACAAGGGCGCGCATATTTTTGACCTTTATGAATTTGAACAGCAGTATGGCGAAAAAGCCATTGCCGCTTATCGTGCCAGCCACCCACCCGCAGAATTTGGCTTGCGCCGTATCCAATGTCTGCATGAAACCGGTCAGGCCGGTGCGCGGTACGGCGTTAGATTACTGCAAGAAAATAAACCCACATTGGACATTGTGAACGCAAAGGCGGTTGTTCTGGGTTATGGCAATGTGGCTCAAGGAGCGTTGCATGAACTATATAGTCAGGGGATCAAAGCTGTCCATGTGCTCGGCCGCTCACATACCTCCAAGGGCCGCATTGATTTTTGGCTGAAGGATGTGGACCTGGTGGTAAACGGTGCGGAACAACCTCCGGAATTACGGGGCGTGAACTTTTTAGTTAGCAACCAACACTTAAAAGAGCTTATTCCAGATCAGTCCGTGGTTATCGATTTGGTCGGTGGCAGTGCAAGCAATCGAAGTCCTGTGGAAGCCGTTATCAGTTGCAGTTTTCTGACAGAGCCCTGTTTTGTGCAGGATGGTGTCACTGTATCGGCTTTATGGGGATGGCCGATGATGGGTATGATGCGAGAGACTGCCATTCGTTATTCCGGGCAGATCGTTGATGTTTTAATCGGCCACGAAAAACTCATTGACGGACTTCATTCGCTAAAACCCGGTGTTCAGCGAGCATTGGTTTGTGGACCTTTTTATCGGTGAGCAATGCTTTTGACCGCAAAATCAACAGGAGTTTCGGTTCCTGCAGATACGATGATTTTCTGCGTATGTTCCCCGGCATAAGGGTGCCAGGCTGTTACTTTATACTTGCCTGCCGGAACTTGATCCAGTTTGAACGAGCCGTTGGCATCGGTAATGAAAAAATAGGGATTCCAAACAATTCTCGCTTCTGCCTCCATATAATTATGCTGACCGCATTGCAAAAAGAAATGTTTGTCTTTGCGCTTAAAACGTTTTAATGATTTTGTTGCATCCGCGATCAAAACTTCTGAGGACAACGGTTTGTTGAACAGGACTTTCCGGCTGGCTCCTGATACCAGGTATCCAATAGGATTATGCAACACACCACCATCATGGGTGGTCACGGTCAGGTTGCCGGTTTTTTCTCCTTTGTCAGTTTTCCTGATGACGGTAATGGGTGGGGATATAGCGCAGTTTTTAAAATGAAATAGGGTGAAGCTTTCCCTGTCACCGTCCTTCTTCGCCCAGGCTTTCCCCTGTTCGATATTTTCTATGAATACCACGGCATTCTGTAGCAATCCGTTCGAGCTGAGGATTTTATGGTCAAATCTTACTCCGTCTCTAGCCTCTGGATGTTCTGAGCAAGTTTCGCCGTTTTTTTCTTTCATCAGGTCTATGCGGACATCTTTCGGAGGGCCTTCGTATTTAACCACTCCGGAAATGGATCCACCATTTGCGACCTCCTCCTCAGTGTATTTGGATTTTCCCGCAGAGACGTCCACCGCCGACAAATTTAATGCCAGAGTGAAGGCAATTGCTCCTGCTAATATTTTCCTGTCCATTGGTTTTTTTTCCGGTCGAAGTCTTGAATTCAATGCTGACAGGAACAAATATAGCAGATTTCTTTATTTTGTGAACAATGCTCAATTTGATAGAAAAGCCTCAATATTTAAAAAGCTCTTGGATAGATTATATTGTTTTCCTCATGAATATGTCTGTGAAGGTCAAATTCTAATTTTTTCATCCTTGTGAGCATTGAGCGATAGGTAGAGCATGCATATTCGGGAGCAATATAACCGTTGGTAAGACCCCTGATTTTGCTTATAAGGTTTATGGCGTTTGAATGCTCTTCCTTTAATAATTGCACTTGGTTTGCTGGAAAATCATTGCTGAAGCTTTCAATTTCATCGCCAGATTCAAGCCGCCGGGTTGCTTCATAGAGCGTTTTTTCTTCTTTCAGCATATGACAACCAAGTTCTTCACATAGAAGAGTGAATATATTATCCAATTCTAGCAGACCGGGATGAGACTTGCCGTGACGAGTAATGACCTGTTTGATTGACCGGGTTAATAAAGGCACAGCACCAAGAACAAAACCATAATGTTCTTCAGTCACATGATCCAGTAAACGATACATGCCGGCCTTGGACAAATCCCTTTCACATCTTGGGGTTTTTTCTGGAACGGTATTATAAATTCCCTCCAGAATTCCATCTGGGTCGTATCCTGTTTCCGAGCACACTTCAGCAAGTGATTTGTTGCCATGGCAATAGTAATCTATCCCTAGGTCCTCGAATACCATTGCTGAACCCGGTATTTTATTGGCTAGGATACCAATAGTGTTGTTAGAATTTAGTTTGTTTTCCATTGCACCGCCCTCCCAATTTTTTTGTTAAAATCAAAATCTGAAGCCTTAGCGCATTTTTTTTCTGAGACCAGTTAGCAATCAAATCTTTGTATAGGTTATTAAAAAAACAAATTTCAAAAAACCATCCTATGCTTCTATAAAGATAGGCTTTGAATAATTAATTTCAACCTTCTTGCTTTTTTACCCTGGTCAACATGTGGTTTCGATAAAATATGCCTTCTTTTCTTGGAATAAATGCTGTGGTTTTAATATCTTCTTTTATAGAGGAGTTTTCTGTTTGCAGATTAAATGAGATTTGGTGCGGTAGTTTTTTTAAGAAATACTGCGGTAGCAGTGCACGCGAAGGGCTTAGTCGATTTGACTGAGCCCTTTGTTTTTGAAATTGTATGGGTGCTGTCTCGTGGGGGTTGAGTGGCTTGAGAGTGGGTTAAAAAAAGAAGTGCTCTTCTGAGGAAGTGATACAGCTTGTTGAGGCAGGTTCTTTTTGAGGAGTAAAGAGTTAATTTGAATCAGTATTCAGGGTTTCCTTGTTTCTATCTCCCTGAATTTGCCTATAACCTTTTAGATTTTCATCTCTCAGTTCTTTTTTAAAGTCGTTATAGGCTTCCTTTAGCGGATTACAGTGTACAAAGATAGATGGCGTTATGGGAGCAGCATTATTGTAATCGTCCATAATCAGACTCTTGAAAAAGTGTAAATTCCGTTCACACATTCTTATCGACACTTTTTGTAAATTTTTTAACTACTATTTTTCCTTTTTGGCAATAAAATAATTTAATTCAGCACCTTTTATTTATGCTGAATGGCATTTAAGGGGTCAGGGGTTCGATCCCCCTCAGCTCCACCATATATAATAAGGGGTTACCTCGAAAGGGTTGACCCCTTTTTTAGTGGATTGTATGGTGTGTATCATCTGGATTGAAGAAGGGTCATTTTTTATGGCGAACAATAATGTTTTTTGATATTTCTTAGTATCCCAAACAGGACTCAAAATGAAAAAAACATTTCCGGGATTTCCGAAGGAGCTTTTTAAATTCCTTTCAGACCTTTCCAAAAATAACAACCGCGAGTGGTTCAATGCCAATAAAGAACGCTACCGCTCAAACGTGGTTGCCCCGGTGTGCGAATTCATCACCGCCGTTCAGCCAGCTTTGCACAAGATATCCGAGTACTATGTTGCCGACCCCAGACCGCATGGCGGGTCCATGTTCAGGATCTACAAAGACACTCGCTTCTCAAAGGATAAGCGTCCCTACAAGGATCACGTGGGGTGTCATTTTCGGCATATAGTAGGTAAGGACGCTCACGCGCCTGGATTCTATCTACACCTTGCCCCGGATGAAGTGTTTTTTGGCGCTGGAATCTGGAAAGCCCCCAACCCGGAGCTCCATAAAATCCGCACCGCAATAGTGAGGAACCCGGAACGATGGGAAAAGGTGATCAAAAACAGGTCTTTGGTCAAACGGTTCGGCGGGGTTGATGGGGAAGGGTTAAAACGTCCGCCGAAAGGATTTGATCCGGACCACATTCATATTCAGGATTTGAAACGTAAAACTTTCTTTGTCCTTCAGACCGTTAAACCCTCTTCAGCGTTAAAGCCGGAGTTCATCAAGGAGGTGGGGAAGGCTTTCTCGACTGCGGGTCCGCTCGTAAAATTCATAACTGAAGCACTCGGATTTTCTTATCTTAAATTAAAATGAAAAATAGCTCTAATTCGTCTGCAAATTTTTATTCAGATTTGCCAATATTCAGAAAATTTGAGGGGATTGCCGAGGGAAATAATTATCACGATGTCCCTGACGACTGGCTAGTGGTGGTTTCTGATATTAAGGGTTCCACCAAAGCAATTGAAAGCGGACGCTACAAGGAAGTGAATATACTGGGGGCTTCTTCAATTATCGCTGTTCTAAATTGTGTTGAAGACGTTGAAATTCCCTTCGTTTTTGGGGGAGACGGGGCATCGTTTGTAATTCCGGAATTTTGCAGGGAACCTTTAGAGAAAGCTCTAAATGGCACCCGGAAACTGGCCCACGATAGTTTTGACATGGAACTCAGACTTGGAGTTGTGCCGGTAAAAATTATTGTTGCAGGGGGATTCCGGGTGCGGATCGCCAAGATGCAGGTTTCTCCGTGGGGAACTTTGGCTATGTTTGCCGGCGGCGGCCTGGCCTATGCGGAGAAACTCATAAAAGATCCTGAGACCTCCGCGACCTATGAAATACAATCCGACTCCGAGCATAACGAGGACCAGGATCTTTTTTCCGGACTGGAATGCAGATGGGAACCCATCTATAGTAAAAAAGGAGAAACCGTGTGCCTTATGGTTTTGGCCAGAGGGGACAATGAATTTGAAAATTCTGCGACCTACTCCAAATTCATTGAAGAAATACGAAAAATTTATGGAACGGAGTATAGTCCTATCAGCCCAAGTCAAATGAAGGTTACGTTAGACCCTAAATTGCTGGCCCACGAAACCAAGGTCCGAACCTTCAGTAAAAATTTCTTCACCCGCCTGACTTATCCCGTTTTATTGCGATTATCTTGTATTCTTGGGAAAATCATTTTCAAATTTGGGCTTCGGATCGGGGCGATGGATGGAGTGGAGTATCTCAATACGTTGACGAAAAATTCTGATTTCCAAAAATTTGACGACACCCTGCGCATGACTATTGATAGCAGCCCTGAACAACGAAAAAAACTGGTCGAGTATCTGGAATCTCAGATGAAAGAGGGAGCATTATTTTATGGCATTCAAATTTCCGATTCCGCATTAATGACTTGTATGGTTTTTGATCGCAAAGATCGCCATTTGCATTTCGTGGATGGGGCTTCCGGCGGATACGCTTTGGCGGCGAAGCAAATGAAAAGCCAACTCGCTGAGAATAAGAAGGATACTTAAAGATATCCCCTAAAGGAAGGTCCGAAGCATTATGAAACAAATAATATTGGTTTTGGTGTTGCTGTGGGCAATGCCATCGTTCGCAGACTATCAGGAGGGGTTGGATGCCTTTGAGAGTGGTGACAGCCTGACTGCATTGAAAGAGTTTCGAGCTCTGGCAGAAAGCAATGACGCCAAGGGCCAATATGGTATGGGAGTCATGCATGATGTGGGGGAAGGGGTTGCGCAAAGTTCGGAGGAAGCGGCGAAGTGGTACCGGCTCGCCGCCGAGCAGGGTCACGCAGATGCCCAAAATAATCTAGGGGTGATGTATGAAGAGGGAGAAGGTGTTACCCGGAACTATGAGGAAGCGATGCGATGGTACCGAAAAGCGGCGGAATTAGAAAATAAGGATGCCCCAAATAATATCGGGGTAATGTATATGACCGGCGTCGGGGTTCGGCGGGATTTTGTGAAAGCATACATGTGGTTCAGCATAGCTGGAAAGAGCGATCCTTCTGCCGCGAGCAATAAAGGATTTCTCAAAACAAGGATGACACCTGAAGAAATTACTCAAGCTGAAAGCCTGGCAGTGGAATGGTTGAATATTCGTGGTCGGGGTAAAGCAGGAAAAAATTGAGGGGGGTAGTTTGGAGCGCTGGCTAAAAAAACATACTTTAAAATTCGTCCTGGCTGTTTTTTTTATTTTTAGTCTGGGTTGTGGGCAGGGCTCTCAGGAGTCTCAAAGTTCCAGTCTGGTCATCGCCATTGACGCAACGTTCATCCCGATGTCGTTTTTAAATGATCGTGGAGAACTGGACGGATTTGAAGTTGACCTGATTAAAGCAGTAGCGAAAAATGCCGGATTCGATTATGAACTGGTTAACGTGGAGTGGGGTGGGCTGTTTGGCGGCGTGATCACTAAAAAATTCGATTTGGTTATCAGTTCGATAACGATTCTTGAAGAAAGAAAAAACCGTATGGCTTTCAGTATTCCTTACCTGCAAAGCGGGGTTGCTGTGTTGGTCCGAAAGGACATCCAGAATGTCGATAATCTGGAAAAGCTTGCAGAAGGCAAGGCCACGGTCGGAGCCCAGATCAATACCACCTCCTATTATTTTTTGCAGAAATATGAAGGAATAAAAATCAAGACTTATGAAAAATTTGGCCATGCAGTGATCGACTTGGCCAATGAGGGCAACGATGCGGTGGTGGGAGACTCGGTGCAGGTGAATTATTATTTTAATAAAAATAAAGAACTGAGCCAAAACACCCGATTCCTGGGTTCCAGATTGACCTCGGAGTATTATGGTATTGTTTTGCGTAAAGATAATCTTGAGCTGAAACGAAAAATAGATGCAAGCTTAACAGAGCTCCTTGAAAACGGAACGGTGCAAAAACTGCATGACAAATGGAACCTGGGAGAATTCGCAGTAGTGCCACCAGCTCCCTCTACCTAGGGCTAGGCTTCTAACTTTTCCTCAAGGCGTAGCCTTGTCAAACCATGACCAGTGCTCCGGCGATACATCCGGTAAGGACTGTTGCGAGAAAAGCAGTCCATAAGGCACGTCCTCCTATTATAGTGATGTCATTGGCCCGGGATGGTGCCAGTGCGGTCAAGCCACCAATAAAAATCCCCATGCTGGCAAGATGCACAAAGCCACACAGTGCATAAGTTAAAATGGTTATTGATCGCTGGGTAAACGGTGCCGGGTCGGTAATTTGAGCCTGTGCCAGGGCAAAGTAAGCCGACACTTCTGTTTCTATAAACCGTGAGCCTAAAATCTGGCCTGCCAGTTGCCATTCTTCGGGTCGCAATCCGAGCAGGGCGGAAAAGGGTACGGTCAGCCATCCCAGCAGGGTTTGCACGGAAATATTTTGTCCGAACGATTTAGCGAGTGCCAGATCCACCAAAGCTTCCAGGCCGAGCACCACGATCAATACGGTGGCGATTCCCACAGCCATTTTGACACCTTGAGACCCTCCCGTTACCAACGCGACCATGACATTAGAGGATTTTTTGGTATCGGCATCGGCCTCCGGCAATTCCCCCAGGGTTTCCGGTACCTTTTGCTCGGGTAGTGAAAGTTTGCTGGCAATAACGGCGCAGGGGATGGATATCAGGGACGCGGAAATGAGATGACCCGCGATTTGAGGGAAAATATCGCGCAGGGCGATGATATAAATTCCCATAACAGTGCTGGCAACGGTTGCCATCATGCAGGTCATCAGGGTGAGTAGTTCGGAGCGGGTCATTTTCATGAGGTAGGGATGAATGGTCAGGCCGGATTCAATCCCGACAAAAATATTCGCGGCGGCGGATAAGGATTCTGCTCCAGACAAGGTCAACAGGCGGTAAAAGATGCGAGCGAAAAAACGGACCACAGCCTGCATGATCCCCAGATAGTACAGCCCGGAAATTACTGCGGAAAAGAAAATCACCGAGGGGAATACCTGAAAAGCAAGGATGAATCCTATGGAGGGGGAGCCATCCGGCATGGTCAGTCCTGGACCAAGAGCGAGGGGGCCAAATAGGAAGAGTGCTCCTTTATGGGAAGCGGTGAGGATGGCTACCAGTACATCATTGATCCACTGTAAGGCGGACCGGGACCAGGAAAGCCAAAACGTCAATGCTCCCAAAACCCAAGCCAGTGCCATGCTACCTATGATGGTTTTCACATTGATCTTTTGCCGACTGCCGGTAACCCAGGCGATGAAAGCCACCAGAAAGAAACCGGCAAGTGAAATTAAACGGTAAATGCTTTCATCCATAATGTAAGAATGTGGAGATTCATTGGTGGGTGAAAAAATGGTGTCGGATCCGAATCATACTTTTAGGATTGGGTTCATGAGTCCATTTCCAGGATTGATATGAGGCCGGTAATTTTTCCATTTTGGGTTACGGCGTAATGCCGGAGCTTCTTTTCCATCATCTTTTGCCGTGCTTCTTCCACGGAAGTGTGTGCGTCAAGAGAGAGAATGGGTTTTGACATAACGGTGGAAACGCTGACCTCGGCAGGGTCAATATTTTTTTCCAGTAACTTTATAAGATCGGTTTTGGTGAAAATGCCTGTATATTCCCCCGTATGTTTTATGAGCAACGCGTCTGTTCCCTGTGAGGACATTTTCTGTACTGCTTCCTCCACACTGGCATCCGGGTGGATAGAATATATGGTTTGCATGATTTCCAGGATTTGTTTGTCCGACATTTATTGTTCCCCAATGCTGTTTTTTCCGATCAACTCATTTGGACGCTAGATTACCATTAATACGAATTTTTGAAAGTATATATAAATTGACAATGGGGATATCCTTTCTGCCTTGGGAGGGATATTATATATAGAAGGTAACGGCTTATTTTTTGGGTAAAATGAAGCATTGAAAAAGAAATCCTACATTATTTTGCTGTGGTTTTTTGTAGCCGGGATATTTTATCTTGGCTTGCAATCGATTGATTTGGATCGGGCATGGATCGAATTTTCCCGGGCGGATCCTTTCTGGTTATTGTGCGCTGTTTTTTTCAACGCCTGTATTTTGCTGGTTTGGACTTCACTCTGGCGTTTACTCCTGCCAGAAAAATGTTCAGTTCCTTTTTCCAGGATATTTCAAGCCAACTCTTATATGTCGACATCCTGCAATACCATTCCCTTCCCAGGAGGGCATGCGGTGGGGGTCATGGCTTTGGCCCGAAGAGCTGAGGTGGGGCACTCGGTAGCCTTGTCGGTATTGGCGCTTGATCAGCTTATGGAAGGTTTCGCTAAAATTTTTGTTCTGACCTTGGTGGCAATTTTTGTTCCTCTGCCGGAGCCAATGAGGCAGGGGATTCTGATATTTGTGTTTGTTATTGGCTTTTTTGCCGCAATCATGTTTTACCTTGCCCATAAGCAACCGAGCATTAAAGAGGACACCTTATCTTTTAGGGGCAAGATCAGGAGATTTGTATCACGCTGGTCTGTTCATCTGGAAATTTTAAGGGATGTGCGAATTTTCAGCTTTGGTCTTCTGCTGGCTTTTTTGATGATGTTTGCCCAGACCTTGGGAATCTGGGCGGTCCAAAAAAGCCTGGGCCTTGATCTACCTTTCTGGGCTCCCGTACTGGTTATGGGTGCTTTGAATCTGGCGACGGTTTTGCCTGTTACTCCCGGGAACTTTGGCATCTACGAAGGAACGGCTTTCTTAGCCTATCAATTTTACGGGCTTTCCTCCGAGTCTGCTTTAAGCCTGGCACTCCTGCAACATCTTTGCTTCCTGATTCCCATGGTGGGGTCGGGTTATCTGGTGCTTTTATTTCTGACTTCTGTCCAAAAGCAGAGCCTGTCAGAAGAAAAGTGGGCCCCAGATGAAACTTAGTGGAGCTTTCCAGCGCAACGAAAACAGGCGGATGGCCTCGATCGTTGCCCCCGTTTTCTTTTATTAGTGGCTCTATAAGTATTTGAAATTTAGTATATTATTTTTTCGGATTCGAGGAAATAGGCGAATCAAAGAGAGGCCTCCGGCAAATATTTTACCTCAGGTCATTTTGTGATTGGATTTAACGTGCCTTAAAGTTAGGCTCGGAATGGTTTTGGTGCTATAATCCCCGCCTAAATAATAGGGTTACGTGTGTCAGTGTGAAGCGATTTATGAACCTTATAAATTGATTCGTCAGCGTAACGGATTAAAGGCTTGTTCTGGTTTTGCTCTCTAAAAAGCTTAGCCGAGATTCGGGCCCAAGTGAAAATTGGGAAGGTTTGTTGGGGGATTTGATTGGCCTTGCCGCTAAAAATGTTGGAGGGGAACTGTCATGGCAGAAGGAAAAGTAAAATGGTTTAACGATAGTAAGGGTTATGGGTTTATTGAGTCTAGCGATGGGGAAGATTGTTTCGTCCATTTTTCTGAAATTCAGGGGGACGGCTTTAAGACTCTCACAGAGGGCCAGGCAGTCGAGTTCGAGAAGAGCATGGGTCAAAAGGGGCCTCAAGCATCCAAAGTGATACCCAAATAAATTTTGTTTGAGATTAAAAGCCGGTAGAGATTTTTCTCTGCCGGCTTTTTTTTGTCAAATTTCATCAAATGCTACGAATTTTCTGCCAGCAGTTTTTCTACCTGCTCCCAAACCTTGTCCACTGTAATGCTCCTGAAATGGAATTCCCCCGCATCCGGTCCCTCAACCTCTTCCCGATCAAAATTTATGATTCTGCATAAACTGTCGGGAATTTCGTGCGGACCGGAACCAATTGGACAAATAGTTCCGAAAAGCGCCACAACCGGAGTTCTCACGGCAAACCCGATATGCATAGGCCCTGTGTCGGAAGTTACCATGAGTCCGGCCTTCGAGATAATACTGGCGTTCACCAGAATAGATTGACTACAGACTTCCATCACTCGCGAGGTATCAAGTTGATCCAAGATAGTGAGGCCGCGTCCTTTTTCGTCGGGTCCTCCTCCTAGAACTATATTCCAGGATGTTGTCTCGAGAATTCGTTTTGCAAGCTCAGTGAAACGATCTACCATCCATCGCCGACTTTCTACTGCGGCGCCCAAATTCAAATAAACATACTTGCCGGGACTGAAACTATGGTCTCTCAAAATTTGTTGCGACTCATCCAGGGTGTTCTGGTCAAAAAATATTTCCATCTGCCCACCGTCCGGTTTCACGCCAAGTTTTTCCAGCATGATCGATCTTCTCTCTATTCCATGAACGGGGATGTCAATTTTTACGCGGTGTGGTTCGGGTATCCAGTCCAGATTCTGGTGGCACCAGACTGGCAAGGAACGAAACCAGGGCAACATCCGTTTAAAATTGCGGTTGGCGTGAAAAATAAAAATTGCGTCATAATGCCGACCCAATAATTGAACTCCCAGGAAAGGTTGTCGGTACCATTGTTCCCGGTATGCAAAAATTTTATTCAGGTAGGGGTTAAATTCGAATAAGGACTTCCAGGCCCTATTCACAACCAGGTCAATCTCCATTTGCGGAAAGGTCTTCTTCAAGGCCCGGATACCCGGAGTTCCCCAAAGGCAGTCTCCCATTCCACTAGAGCTAATTATGAGAACCTTTTCCATATTTAATGCGGTAGTTTTTGCCTGGCCCTGAATTTTTGTTTGGAATTGACTGGAATACGGGCCTACGCACCCTCACTGGTTTTCGACGCGATGATGAACAGGTTGAACCCGTATCCTGCCAGATCAAATAGGGGGCCGAAATAGGTCAGTGGATTGACGGTGTTTTTAAGGTCACGTTTGACGGAGAACCATAATTTCCCGAGTTTATCTTCCGGCTTGTTCCCTTCTTGGAAGGGTTCGGTGCCGCTACGATTGAAAAGGCCTTTTTTGGCCTTGTTGGTTTTTATATAGTCAATTTTGAAACCAGCCTTTTGTAAAAGTTGTTCCAGAGAATTTTGCGAAAAAAAATAAATATGTTGTTTTATCCCATAGCTTAACCATTGTTCTTTAACAAAAATCGCATTTTTAACATTGGGGGTCCAGATTACCAAAAGCCCTCCGGGTTTTGTGGCCCGATTGATTTTTTCGAGACAAGCCAAGGGATGCCTGAGATGTTCAATCAGGTCCCACATTGTCACAACATCGAAAGTTTCGGGTTGAAAGGGCAGAGAGTTCTCCAGTGACCCTTGGTGTACCTGTTGAAGACCGAGGCTTTCATGTGCATACTGAACATATTCAGGTAGCATTTCCAGCCCATGTCCATTCCACCCTCTCTCTACCGCACGTTTTATAAAAAATCCGGCGCCGCACCCAAGATCCAGCAGGTTTCCTTTGCCGAATTTAAAAGTCTCAATAAGCTCTAAACGTGCGTGATAAAGTTTTGCAAACGACTTTTCCCTTTTTTGCCTTTCAAGGATATATTGTGAAAAATAGCCTTGGTCCGGATTCTCACTGACCATCTCAGACCGATAAAAATTTTGCATGGTAGTGGGATCGGGCAGGGGATTGACAAATTCCAGTTGGCAACTTTCGCAACGGACAATAAGTGAACCGTCTTCTCGGTAAAGTACGGGGTGGAAATGTGTATTACCACAGCATTCGCAGGGTGTGCGTTGCGAATAGGTTGATTGAAAAACCGTTTCTTTAGATTTCATCTTCAGGATATCGCAGGTTGAGGCATTGGAAAATCGGGGGAGTTATTCTGGAATATCATGGATCACTCTGATCAAAAAGCCAAGGCCCTTCTTTTTTGTTTCCAGAAAAGCGTTGCCCAGAATTTCGGGTGACAGAGTAGGTTATTTAGTGTTGGTTTGCAACCTTGTAGAGTGCTGGGGAAGGGAGCAGGGTTTAGCAAGAGGTGAATGGATATTCGCAATTATTAGCCTTGGGGAAGCTCCAGAGTGAAACAATTGCCTTTGCCCGGATGTCTGGTTGCTTTCAATGAGCCACCCATGGATTCCATGAGTTTTTTGCAAAGGGCGAGACTCATTCTTACTCTTTCGTTATCAAATGTTCCGGGCTGGATCTCATGAAAGGGTTCGAAAATGCTTTCTAATTCTTCCGAAGGCATTCCCTCCCCTGCACTCGACACTTCAATTTGGATGGTCTCTTTTTGCGTTATTGCTCCTGAGAGATTTATCTCAAAGTTGTTCCGGTTAAAATTAATACCATTGGATATCAGGTTAACAAAAACCTGTTTCAACTCTTTTGCATCAACCAATACCCGAATGTCAGAGGCCTCGGAAATATTGAGCTTAATATTATGTTTTTCCAGGAAAGGTTGGAGTAAGCCTCGTGTTTCATCAAGGATTTCCTGTAAAGAACAACTTTCGATTTGATAATCAGCTTGATTTGCATCAGCCGCTGAAAGGGCAAGCATTTGATTGATCATGTCTAAAAGGTGGTTTCCGGCTTTTAGAATACGTTGGACATTCGATTCCTCTAATTCCGATAGATTGCTCTCGCTGTTTTGGGCCAGCAATTGGCCGAATCCTAAAACCGCATTCAAAGGAGTGCGTAATTCGTGGTTTACCTTGGAGAAGAACTTATTTCTAGAATCATGGGCTTCTTTGGATTCTTGTTGAGCGAGAATCAATTGTCGTCCTGCCATGCGCTTGTCTAATTTTTCTGTTTTTAATTTTTTGTGGGTGGTTTCCAGTTCCTGGGTTTTCTTTTCCACTAAATTTTCCAGGCTGATTTGGTTTTCTAATAGTTTGCTTTCATATTCCTTTCGCGAGGTTATTTCTTTTGCCACAAACTGGCTTCCTAGAAATAGTTTTTGGGAAGATTTTTTCCTAACCAGGGATTTTGGGACATCCCAAATTCCTGATGCATTGACTAGAAATAGTAAAGCCTTATGCTCATTATAGATGCTGGAATTTTTATTGATTTTCATCCACACTTCAAGGTCCTGATTGGAGCGGGGCTCGGTGCGCCTCGTTAAAAGGCAATCAAGGTCAAATTTATTGTCGGCAATGATGAATTCTTCGAGACGCTGTCCGATCATGTCTTGAGGGGAGTTCCCGAGTATGCTGACAGCAGGGTTGGCAAAAGTAATTATGCGGTCGGGACTCACTCTTAGAATGATGTCAGATACGTTTTCAACGATTTCTTTGTAAATTTCTTTGGATCTTCTTAGGTCCTGATAACCCCGGTCCAGAGCATCAAGGTCTTCCCCCGTGCGAGTGGCTACAGCTTTAAGGATTTCCAGAACAATTTCTGGATGAGGGATTATGTATAAATTAAAAATACTTTGAGGAATTTTGATGAGGATGGAGTCTGCAACGGATTTCGCCGATGCCGCTCTGGGATAGGACCGGATCAAAGACATTTCGCCGATGAACTCACTGGGTTCTCGGATAGCCAGGGTTTTATTTTTTTTGTAAATCTGGACGGCTCCTTGCGTGATGAAATAGATGGCATCACCCGAGGTCCCCTCCTCAAACAAAACCTCGCCAGATTTTAACTCAACAAGCTCTGATCCATTAATCAGGTTTTTGAAGTCTGCTTCAGACAGGAGTTTTAAAATCGAATGTTTTTTTAAGGTTTCGAAGTGGTCGGGTAATAGCATTTTATAAACCTAATCTTTGCCAGTCTGGCTTGTTAGCCAATCTTTTCATTTCCACCTATAAACCTAGTTTCGCTTAAAACTGAAAATGAAGATACCTTCTTATTGTTCGATGACTTATACTTTTCTTGTGTCACGATTTGGTCACAAATTGTTGCCAAGCTCGTGTATAAATATTTTTATGGATGGAGAATGTATCACTTTTTTCTTGCACATTAAGTTGAAAAGGAAAATGATTGAAAAACCATAGTTTAATTGGCTACAATTTTCTAATCCTATAACAGGTGAGGTCATGACAAAAAGTGCTTTCACACCCAATGCAGGAGATAGCATTATCGTACGTTTGAAAATTGAAGGCCAAGGGCTTTCCCGGGTAACAAGTCGGGTTGCAGAGCTCAACGGGCATATCGGGGCGATAGATTTGGTTCGTCCTCTTTCCGGAGGGGCCTCTATCCGGGACTTCAGCATTTATACGTCAGGATCGGAGCATGGTGAGGAAATTATTGCGGCATTGAAAACGGTGGAGGGCGTAGAAGTCGTTCATTTTTCTGATCGCACGTTTCTTATGCACTTGGGGGGGAAGATAGAAGTCACAAGCCGACAAACCCTGAAAACTCGGGACGACCTTTCCATGGCCTACACTCCTGGTGTGGGTCGGATTTGTACCGCGATTCATCAGAACCCGGAAGAGGTGTACAAGCTAACGATTAAACGCAACACGGTTGCGATTGTGACCGATGGTACAGCAGTTCTTGGGTTGGGCGATATCGGGCCGCATGCCGCGATGCCGGTGATGGAAGGTAAGGCGATGCTGTTTAAGGAATTCGCCGGGATCGATGCTTTCCCCATATGTCTGGATGCCAAAGGTGTTGATGAGGTGGTTGCCGCTGTCCGAGCCATTGCGCCTGGTTTTGGCGGGATCAACCTTGAAGATATCGCGGCACCTCACTGTTTTGAGATTGAAAAAAGGTTGCAGGAGGAACTGGATATTCCGGTTTTTCATGATGATCAGCACGGAACGGCGGTAGTGGTTTCCTCGGCATTGATCAATTCCTTGAAGCTTTTAGGGAAAAAAGCTGAGGACATCAAGGTTGTGGTTCTGGGTGCCGGGGCGGCAGGGACCGCTTGCACTAAAATGATCAAGCAACTGAAAGTGGATAATGTCATTGCCTGCGACCGGAAAGGGGCTATTCATAAATCTCGGGATGACCTCAACGAGGCCAAACAATGGTTTGCGGACAATACCAACCCTGATGGACTGAAAGGGAGTTTGCAGGAAGTCATTGCCGGGGCCGATGTATTTCTAGGGGTTTCGGGTCCCCGTCAATTGAGTGTTGAGGATGTTAAAAAAATGGCCAAAGATCCAGTTGTCTATGCAATGGCCAATCCGATTCCAGAAATTTTACCTGAAGAGGCTGGGCCTCATGTGGCGGTCATGGCAACAGGGCGAAGTGACTATCCCAATCAGATCAATAATGTTTTATGTTTTCCCGGTCTTTTCAAGGGGGCACTGGATTGTATGGCCACACATATCAATGAGGAAATGAAAATGGCCGCGGCGCATGCGATAGCGGATTGTATTGCCCAGGACCATTTACAACCGGAATACATTATTCCAAGTGTGTTTGATACCAAGGTGGTCGAGAATGTATCCGCCGCCGTGATCAAAGCCGCCAGGGAAACCAATGTGGCGCGCAATAGAGGTAGAAATAAGTTTGATTAGCAGGTGCATTTTTTCGATTAAAAGTTTTTTGATTTTTCCTCTCTCGCCTTCAATGCTTCGGGTATGAAAACAGTTCTTGCTTGGTGTTTTAAAAAAATTACCAGCCGATACCCTGGGACCTTGCTGATTCTGGCAATCCTTTTAAGCGGGGTGTCCATTTATTGGGCTAGTGGCTTGACCTTCAACCCCAGGATGGACAACCTTCTTCCTCAGGATTTACCATTAATAAAAGAATTTAATGAGGTTGTTGCCAAAACCGGGGGGTCCGGCCCTCTGGTGGTTGTTCTGGAGCAACTGAACCCCTTTCGGGCTCCTGAAGTAATTGGCAAGCTTGCCCGGGCTTTGGAAAAAGTGCCTGGAACCCATTTTGTCGATTCACAAATACCCAAAGAATTTTTAAATAACCGCCAACTCCTGTTAGTGCCAAGAACAGACTTGCTTCACCTGGAATCTCTGGTTGAGGAAGCGGTTGACTATGCCCGGGGTCAGTTCGGCGGGTTTTTTGGGGAAGATGAACTGTTCAATCCGACCAAGCTTCAAAAGCTTGCTGACCGCTACCATATATTTGAAGACATTAACCCCTACCATAAGGGAAAGCGGAAGAAGAATTATTATATCTTTGTCAAACCAAAGGGGACGGTTACCGATACAGATTTTACAGAGCAATATATCCGGCTTGTCCAAGAGGCGATTGACCAGACAGAACTTGAACAGGATATCCCGGATCTGGTTATCAACCTTACCGGTTCGCTGGTTGTGCGGCTGGAAGAAAACCAGTTTATCGAAAGTGATCTCAAGAAGGCGGCGGTGCTCGCGGCCTTGCTGGCAAGTTGTATTATCCTTTTCTATACCCGATCCTGGTTTTCCATACCGCTCATCATTTTCCCTTTATTGCTGTCATTGACTTATACGTTCGCGTTAACGCGTCTGCTCATCGGACACTTGAATGTGATTTCCGGTTTTCTGGTGGCTATCTTGATGGGGTTGGGGATCGACTATGGGATCCATCTTTATATTCGTTTCAAGCAGGAGCTTCTCAAAGGAAAAACCATTGCTGACGCGGCGGAACTGGTTGTGACCCAGGTAGGGCGATCAGGGCTTATAGCGATGCTGACAACGATAAGTGTTTTTTCGATTTTGGGGTTTTCAGATTTTCCGGGATTTTCAGAGTTCGGGAGAATCGCTACGCTGGGCATCATCTGCGCTTTTTTGAGCTATTATTTTATTTTTCCGGCGCAAGCATTGTTCTATGACAAGATCCACTGGTTGAGGAAACCTCGACCCAGGTTGTTCACTTTTAAAATTTCTAATCTGTATTCCACCACGCCTTACTTTCTGTCTACCCTGTTTCTTCTTTTAATGGTTGCGAGTTTGTTCCTTCTTCCCGGAATCAGCTTTGAATATGATTTCCAGAAACTCAAGGGAGTGTCCCCAGCCAGCGAATATGAGACTGTTACCACGGATGATTTTGGTTTTGCTTTTTCCCCTACCTTGATCCTGACACCTGAAAAGGAAAACCTGTTTGAAATCCATACGGCCCTGGAAAAAATCAAACGCAGGAGTGGAGACCAGACCATCATAGGGACCAAATATTCTTTAAATATGTTCAGTCGTGAGGAATATGAGTCGAAGAAGGATGTGATCGCCCGAATTCGGAAAATAGTTTATGTCAATATGGATATTATCAAGTTTTCACTGGGAAACGATCGGTATGAAAATTTTAAAAAGCTGGTGAATGTCGAGCCGTTTGACGAAAAGAAAATACCCCTTAATTTGAGGAAAAAACTCCGCGCCGAAGATGATTATCTAGTTTTGTTGCTTTCTCCCGCAGATAAAAACTTTTTTCGTGTCGAAAATATTTATCAGTTGGAAAAAGAAGTGGAACAATTGAAGCGCATGATGGTGGACGAAAATATCAAGATTTCTGTTTTAAATGAAAACCTGATAGCGGCAGAAATTCTGGACTGGGTCAAGGAAAAGGGGCCAACGGCGATGGGTATTGCTTTTGCGTTGGTTTTTCTTATTCTTGTGGTGGACCTTTGCAGTATCCGTTTGGCTGTCATTACTTTCCTGCCTCTTTTTACAGGTCTGGCCCTGACCGGTGCGCTCATGTCTGTTTTTAATGTGAAGTTAAATTTCATCAATATTGTCATGCTCCCTTCTATCGTGGGAATCATGATAGATCATTGTATTTATCTCAGTCACCATATACTGGATTATTCCAAGGGTGCATCGCTCAAGTCACTGCAGGAGACAGGAAGTGCCATAATATTATCGGCCTTGACCAGTTTGGCAGGCTACACCAGTTTGAATATTGCGCATCATGACGGGATCAAGTCCATTGCCTCGGTGGTAGAACTGGGAATCATAACCTGTACGCTTTGTGCCTTGTTTATGCTTCCGGCTCTTTTTGAGCTCAGGAAATATGATTTTCCTACCCGTTTAAAAAAGTATAAAAGAAAGAAAACTAAATGATACGTATCGGATTGACTTTAATTTTTCTTTTGTCGGTTGGTTGCTCCGAAGACCGCAAGTTCGAAGATTTTGCTAATGAGGACAGTGGCAAGGGAGAGCAGGAATTCCGCGCAGATTCCAAGAAGTGTATGGCGGAAAAGGATAAGTTCAGCCACAAAATCCAGGGCCGTGAATTTGGATTCGAGGGGGAGCATGCGGGATACCTGGGTTGCATGAAACTAAAAGGCTGGACCACTAGCCGTGGGGGGTAATGTGCAATAGCTCTATTGGGCGAGCAAAGAGTTGTCTCGGCATAACAAGCCCTTGCTCATTACTAGCGGAGGTTTTCCGCCCACTAGGCGTGGCCAGCGTGACGCTGGACTCAATGGACAATAGCTTTTTACCCCTTCGGGGCACGAAGCTAGGGAAGAATATCACGTACACAGTAGCGATACTCTTGGCTTAACAAGCCCTTGCTGTCTGCCTCCGGTGGCTCAACGGTTTTCGTGGTTGTTATAATTTGCAGGCTCTGCTATTTTCGCAGGGTCCCAAAAATATTGTATTGGTTTTATTATGTTACTAGTCATTGATGTCGGCAATTCCAATAATGTGATCGGTTTGTTTTCCGGTGAAAAACTCCTTTCTCACTGGCGAATTCGAACGGAATGGAACCGTACGGCCGATGAGTACTGGGTTTTGTTCAAGGAATTTATCCAATCGAACAATGTTGAGGTAGATAACATTGATGACATTGTTATCGCCTGTGTTGTTCCACCCCTAGTCCCCATTCTGCAAGACATGGCGCGAAAATATTTCTCCTGTGAGCCTATGGTGGTGGGGCCGGGTATTAAAACGGGAATTTCTATCCTCTACAATAACCCTGCTGAAGTGGGTGCCGACCGGATTGTCAATTCGGTGGCGGCATTCGAGAAATATGGTGGGCCGTTGATCATTGTGGACTTTGGTACCGCCACAACCTTCGATGTTGTATCCAGAAAGGGGGAATACATGGGGGGAGTCATTTTCCCGGGTGTTCAGATTTCACTGGAGGCCCTGTTCAAACACGCCGCCAAATTGCCCAGAATCGATATGCTGGTTCCGGAAAATGTGATTGGGAAGTCTACGGGAGAAAGTATCCGTTCCGGTGCAGTCCATGGTTTTACGGGAATGATTGAAAATCTGGTTCGGCAAATTAAAGCGGAACTGGGGCAAAATGCGCAAGTGGTGGCTACAGGGGGGATTGTTGAATGGATTGCTTCGAAAACAACGGTCATTGACACGCTGGATCCATTTTTAACTCTGGATGGGATGAGAATTATTTATGAAAAAAATCATCCGGAAAAACTGAAGTAGGTGGGCCCAAAAAAACACAGGCTATCCTAGGCTTGAGATTTCTATCTAGAGGAGGAGACTGAAATCTGAAAGGCCTGAAATAGCCTGTGTTTATCGTTTAGATTCTTCGCTAAGCTTTTATGGTTCGAGAACTCTTGTGAATGAACAGCCTCACCATTCGGGGGTCGTCCTCGATATCCGAAATTTTATATCCCTGATTTTGAGCCCACCTGGATAAGGCATCCGTAATATTTCTTTTTTTATCAACAATGAGTTCCAAAATCCCATTCTTTTTGATGCGGTCGAACTCTTGTGACGCCAATTGCAGTGCGCTGAAAAATGAAAGTC
>Ga0233433_10000980_pt1 | contig 29027 bp, 28 predicted proteins | sample SI_122_August201_5_FD_179868 | JGI IMG/M metagenome (GOLD analysis project Ga0233433, IMG submission 179868) | Seawater microbial communities from Saanich Inlet, British Columbia, Canada - SI_122_August2016_100_MG | ecosystem: Environmental > Aquatic > Marine > Inlet | place: Canada: British...
GAGCGCGAGGGGCAAAAGCACTATACAACTGAGATCGTTGCTAACGAAATGCAAATGCTGGATAGCAAGGGAAGTATGGACGGGGCGGGATCGTCTCCGGGTGGAGCCCCAGGAAGCAGTTCGGCACTTAGCAGTAAACCGAATTCAGAAATCCCACCACCGCCAATGGATGATTTTGATGATGATATTCCCTTCTAGCAGAGATTTTTTCAGGGTCGATACGACAGGTGATGGGTGGGTTATTTCGGTCCCGGCAAAATCTTGCGCCAGGCTGTGAAGCTGCCGCCATTTTTCTGTTATTGAGAAGAGCATGTCGCGATTAACTGAAATTCCATTATTTCCCCTGCAAGTGGTCCTGTTCCCAGGAGGCTGTCTTGATTTGCAGATTTTCGAACAGCGGTATCTTGATATGGTAGCGCAATGCCTGAAGCATGATTCCGGTTTTGGTCTGGTTCTCATAGAGAATGGTAACGAGGTACTAGTCAATTCCGGTCAGGCAGCTCCCTCTGTTGTAAGGATAGGCTGCTACTGCAAAATTATTGATTTTGATCAAAACCAGAATGGGCTACTCAAAATTCGAATAAGGGGTGAAGACAAATTCCGTATAACCGATTATTTTGAGTCCGCCTCCAGATTGTTGAGGGCCGAAGTAGAATTTCTTGAATCAGAGCCAGCAGTCAGCACGACGGATCAAGATGAGGGTCTGATAGAAATGCTACACAATCTTTTAAAGCACCCGACTGTAAAATTGCAGTTACAGGAAACAGAGTTTGAGGATGCCTCTCAGTTAGGAGGCCGATTAACTGAGCTTTTGCCTTTGTCGAATGCAATTCGCCAGAACCTGTTTGAAATGAATGATCCAGTGAAACGATTAAGAAGCCTCGAAAAAATTCTTGACGACCTTCAAAGCAGCGCTGGAGGGTAATTTACCTCGAAAGGGTCGCTGAACACCCTGATTGAACCGGGACTATTTCTTCTTTGGGTCAATGGGTTATGAGTGGCGTGCTGGGCATATTTTGCATCCACAAATCTGAGCGGTAGATGCTCGTCTCTACCTAGTGGAATCCCCAGTCTAGGGCACTGGATGATTTTATCAGGGTAATAGCAGTCATCCTGGAGGCAAAAATTATCCGGGTCCAGCTGTTTCGCGTTCCATTGGCGTACCTTCAAATTCAGAGATTGACACACCAGTGTCTGGCCATTACATAGTTTACCGACCTGTCTAGGTCCAGATGTGCCGGGGTTGAGCATTTGCATGCTGGTAAGCATGCTGGCTGCATGATGCGCTTCCAGGTAAGGATATCCGGATTTAATGAGCACACCATTGCCATCACCTGAAGCAGAAAAATTCAGTGAATCTCGGCCACGGGCATAGTACATATAAATCGTACCTGGTTGCATAAACAGCGCCCTGCGTTTGTTTGTATAACCAAGTGAGGAATGACTTGCCCGGTCATTTACGTAATAAGCTTCGGTTTCGATGATTCTTGCAGAAAGCCAGATGTCATCGCCCGAAGTCAACCTGAAACGATGTTTTAACACCTTCCCAAGGAGAGAGATCGCCAGTTTAATCGGCGATTGGTCAAAGAAAGTGTGCCCAAGATTTGGCGAATATTCGGGTGGCCCCATGTATACTGTAACCTGAGCGAGTAATGAAGAGGTTTTATGACTGTACAGGAGTATATGCTTAGTTTGGGTGTGACTGCAAAAGCCGCCGCCGCCGCCGCTCGTCGAGCTTCTACCGAAGAAAAAAATGCGGCTTTGCTGGAAATTGCCAGAGCCATCCGTACCCATACTGATGTGATTGTGGCCGCAAACAAGGTAGACCTGGAGAGAGCGGCCGCAGCAGGGCTGGACTCGGCGTCGCTGGATCGACTGGCGTTAAATGAGCTTGCTCTGGAAAATATAATCAGCGGAATCGAGCAGATAGTCGCCCTGCCAGATCCGGTCGGGCAGATGAGTGACCGGGTGATCAGGCCAAATGGTTTAAAAATCAGTAAGATGCGCGTTCCAATCGGCGTGATTGGAATGATCTATGAATCCCGGCCTAATGTGACTATCGACGCAGCTGGGCTCTGCCTGAAATCGGGAAATGCAGTTATCCTTCGAGGTGGTTCCGAATCTATCGAGTCTAACAGGGCACTGTATCGGTGTATTTATGAAGGCCTGGAGAACAGCGCTCTGGATACAGGGATCATCCAGCTTGTTGATACCGTAGATCGGCAGGCTGTGGGAGAATTGCTGACCATGTCAGGTTACGTTGACCTGATAATTCCCAGGGGCGGTAAGGGCTTGATTCAGCGGATTAGTGCCGAGACTAAAATAGCGGTTCTCAAGCACCTTGATGGTGTTTGCCATGTTTTCATAGATGCTGAGGCCGATCTAGGCATGGCTCATACCATTGCCATGAACGCAAAAACGCAACGTTATGCCACCTGTAATACCATGGAAACGTTACTGGTTGACCGAGAGGTTGCTAACTGCGTTTTGCCCGACCTGGCTAAAGCCTTGTCTGCGGAAGGCGTTGAGTTAAGGGTCTGCCAGGAAACTGCGACGATACTAAATGGCGAAATCGCTTGTATTGAGGCAACGGATGCGGACTGGCGGGAAGAATATAACGCGCCAATACTATCCATTAAAATCTGTTCTGGCCTGGATGACGCCATTGACCATATTAGTACCTTTGGTTCAAATCATACTGATTCGATAGTGACAGAGAATGTCAGCAAGGCAGATCGCTTCTTGAGAGAAATCGATTCTAGTTCTGTGATGGTCAATACATCTACTCGATTCGCGGATGGTTTTGAGTATGGGCTTGGTGCCGAGATCGGCATATCGACGGATAAACTGCATGCCCGTGGACCGGTCGGTTTAGAAGGCCTGACTTCACAGAAGTTTATAGTCCATGGAGAAGGACAGATCCGTTAATGAAGGCGAGCCCTGTGGACGTTGTTGTCATGGGTGGTACCTTCGATCCAGTTCATCTCGGCCATACCGGATTAGCCCGCCAAGCGGCTGATAAACTGGGTGTTGGAGAGATACGCCTGATCCCTTCGCTATTACCTCCACACCGTGATGTGCCGGGTGCGACGGCGCTGCAGCGGCTTGACATGCTAAACCTCGCAGTTGCAGGGCAGTCAGGTTTTAATGTCGATGGTTGTGAACTTGAAAGAGGTGGTGTGTCCTATTCCATTGATACCTTGCGCAGTTTGCGGCAGGAATTCCCCGCGCCGAGCAGAATCTACTTTTTGATGGGGTATGATGCTTACCAGAAGCTTCCAGAATGGAAACTGTGGCAGGATTTATTGGATTATGTTCATATTGTCATCCTGCAACGCGCTGTGAGCGAGTATAATCTCACCAGTCCAATGCAACTGCTTGAGGCTCGCTGCAAGGTTGCTGGGATTAGCCAGTTGCAGAAGCGGCATGCCGGTCGGATAGCGTATCTACCGGTAGAGGCAGTCGACATTTCAGCCACCCGAATCAGAGAGCTGCTGAAGTCAGGATCTCGACCAACTGATTTAATGGAAGACAAGGTTATCGAGTATATTTTTAATGAAAATTTGTACGGGGTAGAAAATTGGAAGGGAAATCTGTCGTCATGAATGTAAAGAGCCTTGAAACCCTGGTAGTCAATGCCCTGGATGACATAAAAGGTGAGCATATAACTGTTTTGGATATTTCTGGCCAGAGTGATATAGCAGATCTGATGATTGTGGTAAGTGGAAACTCAAATCGACAGGTTAAAGCGCTTGCCCGGAATGTCATTGACGCAGCCAAGGAAAACCAGTTTCAGGTCCTGGGTGTGGAGGGTTTTGAAGAGGGAGAATGGATTCTAGTGGATCTGATTGATGTGATTGTTCATGTCATGATTCCATCAGTTAGAGATTTCTATGATCTTGAAAACCTATGGAGTCTGAGGCCTAAAAGGTCAGGAGAAGAACCCCCAAGTGAAGGTTGAGCTACTTGCAGCGGGTACCAGGCCACCGGACTGGATCTCTGAGGGTTTTCTCGAATTTCAGAAACGGCTGCCCAGGGAAAGCGAACTCATCTTAAGGCAATGGCCTACGGCAAAACGAAGAAAACAGGATTCAGTTGCCAGGTTGCAGAAAGAGGAGGAGGATAATTTGCTTAAGCACGTTCAGCCCAGCGCTTTTGTCGTCGCCTTGGATCTTCGCGGCAAAATGTGGTCGACCGAAACCCTGGCCTTGAAGATGAAGGACTGGTATCAGCGTCAGAAGCTGGTACAAATAGTCATTGGTGGGCCTGATGGCTTGTCTTCAAACTGTCTGGATAGGGCTGACTTGATCTGGAGTTTATCCGAGCTGACCTTTCCCCATTACCTGGTCCGGGTACTAGTGGCCGAACAGTTATACCGGGGCTGGTCTTACCTTAACAATCATCCCTACCATAAGTGATATGGCTGCTCCCCAGTTTATAAAAGATCATCAGGGAGAAAGTCAGGTTTATGTCGAGCGGGCTGGGATAGGCGCTGGCATACTGCTGATACTCTTGTCTGTATTAGTCTTCAGGATGGCTTATCTGCAGCTTTTCCTGCATGAGGACTTTGTAACCAAGTCTGACAAGAACAGGATTCAGTTCCAACCCAGGGCGCCTGTTCGAGGCCTGATATTTGATCGACACGGCGTGCTGATTGCGGATAACGCAACTTCTCACGACCTGACGGTTACCCCTGAGCGTGTAGAGTCTCTTGACGCGTTGCTGCTGAATCTAGAGTCCTATGTACAGATAAATGATGAGCAGAAGCAGGCTTTTTATAAAAAGATCAAAAGAAAATCCCGGCCATTTGAAAAGATACCGTTACTTTTCCAACTCGGGGAGGAGGATATTGCCCGAATAGAGGCCAACAGGATGCGGCTTCCAGGTGTTAGTGTCGAGGCCCAACTGGTTCGACATTATCCGTTTGGTCCTTTGTTAGCGCATGCCGTCGGTTCGGTACGGAGAATCAATGATCAGGATAGCCTGGTCATTGATAAATCGACTTACGCTGCCACAGACCACATTGGCAAATTGGGTGTGGAAAGGTTCTATGAGGCATCATTGCTCGGGGCTGTCGGCTATGACCGTGTGGAAGTGAATGCCCTGGGTAGAATAACCCAGATAATCGAGTCTGTTGCTCCCGAACCCGGGGTGAATTTAGAGCTCTTCCTTGATACCTCTCTACAGGCTGTCGCCAGGGATGCCCTGGGAGATCGGCGTGGAGCAGTGGTCGCTATCGACCCAAGTAATGGCGGTATTCTCGCCATGCTGAGTAACCCCTCCTACGACCCTAATTTATTTATTGAGGGTATTTCATTTGCTGATTATGCAGCCTTAAGAGACTCTCCGGATTTGCCTCTATTTAATCGCGCTTTGCAGGGCCAGTACCAGCCAGGGTCAACCATCAAGCCTTTTTTAGGCCTGGTCGGTCTTTCTACCGGGAGCATTACGCCAGAGTTAACGATTGACGACCCGGGATGGTTCAAGCTGTCTAATAGTGAACGTTTGTACAGGGACTGGAACTGGAGTAAAACGGGTACCGGCGGGCATGGCAGGGTCAATCTCCAGAAAGCCATTTATCGCTCCTGTAATGTCTATTTCTATCAATTAGCCGTAGATTTAGGGATTGATCTTATTCATGACCAATTGAGCCTGTTCGGTTTGGGTCGGGTAACGATTGCAGACCTCCCTGAAGCGCGAGCTGGACTTTTGCCGAGCCGAACATGGATGCAGATGAATCGTAAGAAACAGTGGTTTCCAGGGGATACTGTCAATATTGCGATCGGACAAGGTGATTTACTGGTTACACCTCTGCAATTAGCAACGGCGGCTACCATGATGGCCAACCGCGGTGTCTGGCATAGGCCTCGAATGGTATCAAACCGCGATTTTTCTAGCTTTGAAGATAATTTTAAGCCTGAATTCAAACATGTGCCTGATTCTGCTTGGGATCACATCATCGATTCTATGGAGATGGTGGTCCATCGTGGCAACCAAAGGTTAGGTGAAAATGGGGTTGCATGGTCCCATATAGGTAGAGGTCTTTCCTATCGGATGGCGGGTAAATCTGGAACTGCTCAGGTGATTGGAATCAAGCAGGGTGAAGAGTATGAAGAGTCGGAAATAGATGAGAGGCAGCGTAAACATGCCTGGTTCATTGCCTTTGCACCCATAGAAAACCCTCGCATAGCTTTAGCGGTGATTGTAGAAAATGGCGGAGGTGGAAGTGAATTCGCAGCACCGGTAGCAAGACAGGTCATCGATCACTATCTGTTGAAATCAGATCAGTCTGCTGAAATTGCAGTGCACCGGTTAGCGGCAGGTTTGCAATGAGTCAGGATTTTGTTCGTCGGCTGCCGGAGATTTCCGGGGGATTTACCAAGACTCGTAGTCTTGGTGAAATAATCCATCTTGATTTTTTTCTGGTAGCTATCATTAGCGTCATCATCCTGTACGGGTTGGTAGTTCTCAATAGTGCGATAGGACAACAGCAGGAACTGTTTATCAGCCAGTTGGCCCGAATCGGGATCGCTGTGGTGGTGATGTTCTTGCTGGCACAGTTCCCTCCTCATATCTACCTCAGGCTGGCACCCTGGTTCTATGCCGGTGCGATCCTTCTGCTGGTGTTGATTTACCCGTTTGGTTTCGAAGTGAATGGCTCCAAACGATGGTTGAGAATTCCTGGTTTGATTGGTTTTCAGCCCTCTGAATTGATGAAACTGGCTTTGCCGCTGATGCTGGCCTGGTACCTCAATGACCGGCATTTACCACCAGGGGGTAAACAGATTGGTCTGTGCCTGCTGATGATTATTATTCCTGCGCTGCTAATCGCCGATCAGCCGGATCTTGGAACAGCGGTGATCATCGCATCCTCTGGTTTTCTGGTATTGCTGCTGGCAGGGATATCCTGGCGACTAGTCATTGCTGCAGGTGGGGCCATATTGGCAATGGCGCCACTGTTATGGTTCACTATCAGGGATTATCAGCGGCAGCGGATTCTTACGCTAATTGATCCGGAACGCGATCCCCTGGGTGCCGGCTGGAACATTATACAATCGACCACTGCCATCGGATCTGGCGGATGGACGGGCAAGGGCTTGTTCCAGGGTACGCAATCACATCTGAATTTTCTGCCGGAAAGCGCGACAGACTTTATTATTGCGGTGCTGGCAGAGGAATTTGGTTTTATCGGTGTGATGATACTGCTCCTGTTATACGCTTTATTGACACTCAGGGGCATCCTGATTTCTCTCAATGCTCAGGATACCTTTGGTCGTTTAGTGTCCGGTACCGTCACGTTCACTTTTTTCGTTTATGTGTTTGTGAATATCGGTATGGTTTCAGGTATCTTACCGGTGGTTGGCGTGCCGTTGCCGTTGATCAGTTATGGTGGAACATCAATGCTGACCTTGTTTGCCGGATTTGGATTGATGATGTCTATTCATACTCACAGGCGAATTGCCTTGTGAAAATATCTGGATGTGAGTCAATCAGAGTTAACCAGTATCTAGAACTAGAGTAGTTATTTATGAGACCAATGATAAAACGGTGGGTGCAATTATTTATTTTGGCGATTCTGCAGGGGAGTTTCTGGGCAGGCGCTGCCACTACTTCTTATGAAAATCACCCAGAGGTGTTGGCTTTTATAGACGAGTTGGTGATTGAGGAAGGATTCGACAGGCAGCAGTTGATAGAGGTATTTGCCCAGGCAGAGTACAAGCAGCGAATTATCGATGCTATATCCAGGCCGGCTGAGCGGGTTCTGCACTGGGATAAATACCAGGATATTTTCCTGACTCAAAAGCGCTTATCGCAGGGTTTGGAATTTATCAGGACCCATCGGGATATCCTGGAACGAGCCGAGCAGAAGTTTGGAGTGCCAGCAGAGATTATCGCGGCAATTCTGGGTGTTGAGACCTCCTATGGCAGAAACACGGGTAGCTATCGTGTTCTGGATTCCCTGAGTACGTTGGCATTTAATTACCCGCCCAGAGCTCAGTTTTTTAAGGGTGAATTAAAGCATATGTTGTTGCTTGCCAGAGAACAGGGCAAGGAGCCGGAGTCGCTGATGGGCTCCTATGCTGGAGCCATGGGACTTGGACAGTTTATTCCCAGTAGCTATAGGGAATACGCAATTGATTTCGATAACGATGCACAGATAAATATTTGGAGTGATCCGGTTGATGCTATAGGCAGTATTGCAAATTATCTTAACCGGCATGGTTGGGCTGCCGGCCAGGCAGTCGTGATGAGGCTTCAAGGTCCGGGCCCGCTATCCAGTGATGAGTTTAATGTTTCTTTAAAACCTTCGATGACGAAAACAGAGGCTCGCCGTGCCGGGTTGCTGAATGATCTGGATATGGAAGAAACGGGCAAAGTCAGCCCAATGAAATTAATTGGCAAGGCCGGCCCTGAATATTTTCTTGGGCTGAAGAACTTCTATGTGATCACTCGCTATAACCACAGCCGGCTTTACGCTATGGCGGTTTTTCAGTTGAGCCAACAATTAGCCCAAGGTGCCGTGCCTGATGGACAGCCTGATTGATTTTCAGGTTGCAGCAGAGGCAGGTTCTTGCAAGGGGAATTCAGCTTCTGGCGATATTACTATTAACGGCATGTGCCGCGAATCAGTTTCGGGTGATGGTGCAACCCAAGCCTGTTATCACTGATGAGCTTTCGGTTGTGCCGTCCCTGGATGAGATTAGCAGTGCAGCAGATTCTCTTCCTGAAAGTACTGAGGGTGTCCTGCAAGCGACTCCAAAGCCAAAGCCAAAGCGCTATGTTGTCTATGGTGACACTTATGAGGTGATGGAGGAAAGTTTAGGCTATGTAGAGGTTGGCATAGCATCCTGGTATGGAAAGAAATTTCATGGTCGGTTGACCGCCAATGGTGAAGTTTATGATATGTACGAGCTGACTGCAGCGCATAAAGCGCTGCCATTACCCTCTTTGGTCAGGGTGACTAATTTAGAAAATGGCGCAAAAGTGATCGTCCGGGTTAATGATCGAGGTCCCTTCCACGATGATCGTTTAATTGATCTTTCCTATCAGGCGGCAGTTAAACTGGGCTTTTCTAACAAGGGTACCGTGCCAGTAGTGGTAGAGGCTTTGGATGAGTTAAATTACCCGGATAGGGTGGCTAGTGATAAACCTGACAAAGCAATCACCAGGCTCTATTTGCAAATTGGCGTCTTTGAACGGGTTGGTGGAGCGAGTCGTTTGCGGGATCGGGTGGCCAGCCTGCTGGAGCGTGAGGGGTTAGATGTCACCGTTCAGGTATTACAAAGCGAAAACGATCAAATCGCCTTAAATAAAGTCTGGATTGGACCGATTCAGTCGGCAGCAGACGAATCAGGAATCAACTCTATTTTAGTGGAATTACAGTTGGGGCAACCGATCAGGGTGGAGACTCATTAGCAGCTTGGCGTAACTCGCGTTAGAATAGGCCGATACCTGGAAGATAGTGAAAATGCCAAAAATTGTATTTGTAATGTTTTTGTTTTGGGTGCTTAAGACGACAGCAGCGCCCTTGATTATACCCTCAGCACCGCAGTTGGCGGTTGAAGGTTATATTCTTATTGATTCTACTACCGGCAAAATTCTTGCCGAGCACAATTCCCAGGTGAGGCTGCCGCCAGCTAGCCTGACGAAAATAATGACCAGTTATGTCATCGCCTCAGAGATTAAGCAGGGCCGGATAAAACTATCTGATTCAGTGCCGGTGAGTGTCAAAGCCTGGAGGATGGAAGGGTCGAGAATGTTTATCCAGGAAGGCACCTCGATTTCTGTCGAGGATCTACTACGCGGCATTATTATCCATTCCGGGAACGATGCCAGTGTGGCAATGGCTGAATTTGTTGCCGGAAGTGAAGAGACTTTCTCTGAATTGATGAATGCTCAAGCCGCAGTCATAGGCATGCCTAATAGCCAGTTCAGGAATGCAACTGGATTACCTGACGAGGCGCATTATACAACGGCAGCGGACTTGGCGAGATTGACCTCAGCGCTCATTGAGGGCTACCCGGAGCACTATAAGCTATACCGGGAAAAGTATTTCACCTACAACGATATCAGGCAGGCGAATCGAAATTCCCTGTTGTTCAGGAACGAGAATGTTGATGGGGTTAAGACGGGTTATACCAAGGCGGCCGGATACTGCCTGGTAGCATCTTCGGAGCAGAACGGAACCCGATTGATTTCGGTGGTGATGGGCGCAGATTCTGAACGTAATAGAGCCAGCGAAACACAGAAGCTATTAACCTATGGGTTCAGATTTTTTGAAACCGTTGATTTATATAGAGCCGGAGATCGCTTGCGAAAAGTCAAGGTTTGGGGTGGCCTCCACGAATCGATTCAACTCGGTGTCGAAGACAACCTGGCTTTGACTATTCCTCGTGGCCAGCGCGACCAGCTCACTGCCAGGATTCAGGTAGACCCGGTCATCAAGGCACCATTAACTAAAGGCCAGGCACTCGGAACCCTGACCTTAATGCTAGACGGGGAAATTCTGGTTGAAAGGCCGGTACTAGCCCTCAATGCTGTTGCCGAAGCGGGCTTTTTGGGGCGGATCTGGGACGAGGTGAGGCTTTTTTTTACGGAATTGATTTCCGGTGATACTTCAGCTGTATAGCCCATGAAGGATAAGCCACCGAAAATCGAATTCCCTTGCGACTACCCCATTAAAATTATTGGTGAAGCTTCGCCTGATTATACAAATGAGGTGCTGAGTATAGTGAATCGCTATGACGCCAAGTGTACTTTGGCTAACTCCATGTTGCGGCCCAGTCGAAACGGCAAGTATGAATCTTTAACGATTAAGTTCTGGGCACTCAACGAACAACAGATAGCCTCGATGTTTGCTGAATTAAAGCAGGTGAAAGCCGTGCGTATGGTTTTGTAGGTTATGCCAGGGAAAGCAGGAAGGTCTGATCTGGCTGTGATTCGTGATCTCAATCGAGTTGATTATGCCGATACGCTGGTAAGGCAAAAGAATTATACTCAGCGGCGGATAAAAACCAGTATGGATGAGTTCTGGTTGCTGGAACATGATCCAGTATTCTCGCTGGGACAGAACAGTAAGTCAGAACATGTCCTGACAGTCGGAGATATTCCCCTGATTCAATCTGATCGTGGCGGTCAAGTGACGTATCATGGACCGGGTCAACTGGTCGTTTATCTTCTGCTTGATTTGAAAAGAAAAGGGCTTGGTATTCGCCAGGTGGTAGATGGTATGGAGTTGGCAGTGATTGAGCTGTTAGCATCCTACGGCTTGTCTGCTGAGGCGAAAAGATCGGCTCCTGGGGTTTACGTCGATGATGCTAAGATCTGCTCCCTGGGGCTTAGAGTGAGTCGTAGTTGTACTTATCATGGCCTGAGTTTGAATGTTAAAATGGATCTGGAACCGTATTCGCGTATTAATCCGTGCGGCTTTCCAGGATTAACAATGGTTGATTTATTTGCTTTGGGAGCCGAGGTTGATATGACAGAAATAAAACAGGAGCTGGTAATGTTGCTGCTGCAACGGTTTGATTATCAGTATCAGACTCCAGCGGGTTGGGTTCATGGATTCTAGAAAGAGGAATCGGCTGATCCAGGGAGAAAAGCTTCGAGGTGCAGATAAGCTCCGTAGAATACCGGTAAAAGTAGTACCATCGACAGTCGTGAAGCGAAAACCTGATTGGCTGCGTATCAGGATCAGTGCTGATCCGAAAGTTGCCAGAATCAAGGAGATACTGCGCAAGCGTAAGCTGGCGTCTGTGTGTGAAGAGGCCAGCTGCCCAAATCTGTCCGAATGTTTCGCTCATGGTACGGCGACGTTCATGATAATGGGAGAAATCTGTACCAGGAGATGTCCTTTCTGTGATGTCGCCCACGGTAAACCTAACCCGCTTGACCCGGCTGAGCCGCAGCAGCTTGCAGAGGCAGTTGAGGAGATGAAGTTGAGTTATGTGGTGGTGACCTCGGTCGATAGAGACGATTTAAAGGATAGTGGTGCGGCACACTTTGCCGACTGTATCAGAGCCGTTCGTGAATTGAACCCGAATACGGAGATTGAGGTACTGGTCCCGGATTTTCGCGGTCGAATGGACATCGCCTTAAATATTCTGCAGCAGACACCTCCGCATGTGTTTAACCACAATCTTGAAACAGTGCCCCGACTTTACAAGCAGGCTCGTCCAGGAGCTGATTATGCCTGGTCATTGGAGCTTCTCAAGCAGTATAAGCAGTTGCAACCCAAGGTCATCACCAAGTCGGGCCTGATGCTGGGTCTGGGTGAGGAGATGTCTGAGGTCGAGGAGGTAATGGCTGATTTAAGAGAGCACAGTGTTGATATGCTCACACTGGGTCAATATCTGCAGCCGAGCAAGGATCATCTCGCGGTTGCAAGATTCGTACACCCTGATGAGTTTTCGCAACTGGGTCAAATGGCTAGAAAAATGGGTTTTTCTAAAGTTGCCAGTGGTCCTCTGGTGAGGTCATCCTATCATGCTGATTTGCAGGCCAAGGGCGATTTATACTAGCGAGGCCAGGGCCAGTTAAGTTGATGTTGAGACCAGTTCGTTAGGGCGACTTAGTTTGCGCCGCCGCAGGCAGGGCAGTCGGTTCGTCTGGTTACGCGAAACCGTTGCCACTGGCTACTGGCTGCATCGAAGATCAGCAGGGTTCCTGTTACCGGTTCGCCGAAACTCAACAACACCTTCAGCGTTTCCATGGCCTGCATGCTGCCGATGATGCCGACCAGGGGTGCAGCTACACCGGTGGTAGCGCAATTCAGGTCCAATTCCTCGGTATTTTGATAAAGGCAGGCATAGCAGGGGGCGTTGTCTATGTTCGGGTCGTAGACCATGATTTGACCCTCCAGGCGAATGGCAGCCCCGGAAATGAGGGCGACCTGGTGCGTTACACAAGCTTGGTTTATTTTAAGGCGAATGGCGAAGTTATCAGTACAATCAACGACTGCATCGACGCCACGGATCAAAGTATCAATTTCTGCATCGGAGAGTTTTTCAGGGTAAGTGTCAACTTGGGTTCCTGGGTTAAGATCGGCCAATCTGGTTGCTGCCGAGGAAACCTTGGTGTTACCTAATTGACTGGTGTCATGGATAATCTGCCTTTGCAGGTTGCTGAGATCTACTGAGTCGAAATCAACTAGAGAAAGTCTGCCAATACCAGAACTGGCAAGATATAGGGCAACAGGGCTGCCCAGGCCACCCATACCGATAATGGCGACATGTGCAGCTAGCAGTTTTTCCTGACCTGATAGATCGATTTCAGGGAGGAGGATATGCCGGCTGTATCTTAGTAATTCGCTGTCTTCCAATATTTTATTTCCTGTATCCAATCATCGCCCGGGGCTGGCCACTGAGATCGTTAAATTTTTCTGTCCTGAAGCCCGCAGTTTTCATCAGTCGCTCGACTTCGGGTTGCTGGGTATAACCATGTTCCAGGAGCAGGCAACCGTCGATGGTGAGCACTTGCTCTGCCTGCCCGATAATTTTGCTCAGATCGCGCAGGCCATTATCTGCAGACACTAACGCATTTCTGGGTTCAAATCGAAGGTTGGCCAAAGCCGGGTCATTGCTGGCAATGTATGGTGGGTTTGCAACCACTAAGTCAATGCAGGCGTTATCTATACAGTCGAGCCAGTTTGCCTGTAGAAACATGATTGATGTATCTGCCGGGGTATTCTGCTGTGCCATGTTGAGGGATGTTGCGCTGAGGTCAGTTGCCAGCACGTGCCAGTCGCAACGGGTTTGTTTGAGGGTGACGGCCAGTGCACCCGAGCCGGTGCCCAGATCCATTATGGTTCTTGGCTTATGGTCGAATCGATCCAGTATGATGTCAATTAAGAGCTCTGTATCGGGTCTAGGTATAAGCGTGTGCTTGTCGACCAGGAAATTATGACCCCAAAACTCTTGGTAGCCGAGTATATAGGCGATCGGTTCGCCTTCTTGTCTTCTTTTCAAAAGGCTGCAGAACTGCTTAGACTGTTTAGATGTCAGTTTTTCATCGTCTTGGGCAATCAACTGGGCACGATTCTTCCCAAGGCAAAGGCACAGTAATAGCTCACAGTCAATCCGCGCTGAGTCGGAAGCTGGCAGTAACTGCCGACTTGAACCAATGATCGTCGCTATGGACTCAGGCATTGGCCTCATGATCCAGTCCCAGTGCATTCAACTGATCTGCCTGGTACTCCTGCAAGAGTTGGTCAATAACACTGTTTAATTCCCCTGCCATTATTTGGGTAAGACGATATAGAGTTAGGTTGATGCGATGATCGGTGACTCTGCCATCAGGGAAGTTATAAGTCCTGATTTTCTCGGAGCGGTCTCCGCTACCGACTTGAAGTTTCCTTCTTTCGGCTTGCTCCTGGAATTGTTCTGACTGGGCTTTGTCGAGTAATCTTGCCTGCAGCAGGCTCATCGCCCTGGCCTTGTTTTTGTGCTGGGATCTTTCATCCTGGCATTCGACCACCAGACCACTCGGGATATGAGTCAGCCGAACGGCCGAGTCTGTCTTATTGACATGTTGACCGCCAGCGCCACTGGCCCGATAGGTATCGACGCGAAGATCATTTTTATCTATTTCGATGGCGTCAACTTCGTTGATTTCGGGCAGCACGGCCACAGTGCAGGCCGATGTGTGAATTCTACCCTGGGACTCGGTCTGAGGCACCCGTTGCACTCGATGAGCCCCTGATTCGAATTTTAGCGTACCGTAAACCTGCTTGCCCTCAATCCGCGCTATGACTTCTTTAAATCCACCATGGTCTCCTTCCCGCTCGTTAAGGATTTCAACTCGCCATTTCATGCTTTCTGCAAAGCGCAGGTACATCTTCAGTAGATCGCCAGCAAAAATAGCAGCCTCATCACCACCCGTGCCTGCTCTGATTTCCAGAAAGATATTATTGCCGTCATTGGGGTCCTGGGGCAGCAGATGGATTTGAAGGGCATGGTCAAGGTTGTTCAGTTGAGGTTCCAACTCTGCCAGTTCTTCCTGGGCCATCTGCTTGATATCAACATCGTCATCTTTCAGCAGAATTTTTGTTTCGGTTATTAATAGTTCGGTTTTCTGATAATTCTGGTAGCTCTGTACGACAGATTCAATTTCAGCGTATTCTTTTGAGTAGGCTCTGAACAGGTTCTGGTTTGCGATGGTAGCGGAATCACTTAACAGGGCCGCTAATTCTTCGAAGCGTTCGGCTACCTGGTTTAATTTTTCTCGAAGAGAGGCTTTCATGACTCGTCACCGCCTGGCAGGTTGAACAGTTTTGTAATGGCAGCGACTAATTCTAGTTCACCCTCTGCGGCCGCTTTTTTGATCTCGATACTGGGTCCGTGAGTCAATTTCTGAGTGAACTGATTTGCAAATCGCGTCAGTACTTTATCCGCGGGGTCACCTGCCTGCAGTCGTGATGTTGCTTTTTCGAGCTCACTGTTTTTCAGAAGGTCTATCTGCTGGCGAAAGGAAACCAGTGTATCAACCACATTTCTACTACGTTGCCCGGTAAGAAACTGGTTCAGTGAGGCTTGTACTACGCTTTCTGCTTGTTCCGCTGCGGCCAGTCTATGGGCTAAATTTTCATTAATCATTATTTGCAGGTCGTCAAGACTGTACAGGTAGGCATCTCTTAACGTCGCGACTGTGGCATCAATGTCTCTTGGCACCGCCAGGTCTACCATGAATATGGGTTTGTGTTTACGGCGCATCAACGCATCATCAATGGTATCCCGAGTGATCAATGGCTGGCTGCTGGCAGTAGCAGTAATGATGATATCCGTATCAACGATCTGTTCGGGCAGCATGTCAAGTTCAATGATTTGTGCGCTTATCTGGTCTGCCAGCGGCTTTGCATGGTCCAGGGTTCGATTAGCAATGGTTATGTTCTTAACCCCTGCCTCAATGAGGTGTTTGGCAGATAGTTCGATCATTTCGTTAACGCCGATCAGCAAGGCATTGCAACGGGATATATCAGTAAATAGTCGTTTAGCTAGATTGACGGCAGTTGAGGGGGCAGAAATAACATGCCGTCCAATACTGGTTTCAGTTCTTACTTTTTTTGCTGTTCGGAATGTCGCCTGGGCTATCTGCTGCAGATGCCCCCCCAAGGTGGAGGCGGTCTCCGATTCGGCAAATGCGGCTTTTACCTGCCCGAGGATCTGGGGTTCACCCAGCACCATGGAGTCGAGTCCTGAGGCAACCCGCATAAGGTGGTGTACAGCTTCCTCATTCAAAAAATGGTAATCGCTACCGATCAGTACCTGGGTTTCCAGGCCGTGGTATTTGGCTAACCAGTCCCTGATTTCTCCTGGTTCAATTGATGCCCCGGAGGCGATTACTTCGGTTCTATTGCAGGTTGACAGGATAGCCACCTCATCGAGGTTTAGTTCCGTCTTTAAATTGGTCAGGGCTACTCCGATATGCTCTGGTCCGAAGGCGACCTTCTCTCTTAGCGCAATTGGCGCGCTCTGATGATTAATGCCCAATAAGGTCAGGTTCATGAGTTGGTTGAGCATCACCCGCCTGTCTTGGGTGACTTTCGGTCCTCGTAAAATTAGAATAGTTAGAAATTTACTGAGGTCTTGGCCTCGATTTAGCGTATTGTACGTTGGTTCACAAGGAAATACAGATAATCCTGCGAAGGCATTTAAAGATCATGAACGTTAAACCACTTTGCCACTATTCTAATTTAATACTTGGCACTCTTCTTTTACTAGCTGTGTCAGGCTGCGCCTTTAATGCCACTGTACCGGTTGAGGATCAGGCAGTGGTGCTGGAGGGTCTGGATAGAGAACCTGAAGTTAATGAGGCTGAGGAAGTGATTGAAGTGCAGTATCCTGTGCGTGCATTCACTCAACAAGGCTTGTATGAATTGCTGGTAGCGGAAATCGCCGGATACCGTGGGCAGTATCAGTTTGCTTTGAGTAAATACCTTGGGCAAGCCGAGGCGACCCAGGATGCGGGCGTGGCTGCTAGAACCACGCGACTGGCTAATTATCTCAAAGATAATAGAAGTATTTTGCAAGCCTCGAGCATATGGGTCCAGGCTGATCCGGATAATCTGGAAGCTAGACATTACCTTGTAGACCAACTAATTCGCCAGCGGGACTATGTTCAGGCGATGTCTCATATGCAGGAAATCAAACGTTTGGGAGGCGAAGCACGGTTTGATATTTTTGCCTATCGGGTCGCAGGCATGGATATACAAGATCGGCGTAATCTTCTCGCCAGTGTAGTCGAGATGCTGAAGAGCTACCCAGAAGAAAGGCATCTACAGTTCACCCAGGCAGCCTTGCTGGAACAGCTCGGTGAACGCGAAAGCGCCATGCAAATCGTTGAACTGCTGCTGGCCGATGAGGCTCACGTTAATCTGGTTATTTTGAAGGTAAATTTATTAAGGGGGCTAGGCCAAAACGCAGGCATAATTGCTTTTCTCGAAACCCAGATTGAGGCTGGGCTCGATTCGAGGAGGCTGCGGGTTATGTATGCGCGGCAACTCTTTGATGCAGATCGGCGTCAGGACGCTAAGCTGCAGTACCAGGTGCTACTAAGTGATGATCCTGAGGATGACGAGGTTGTATTTGCGCTGGCCCTCTTGGCGATGAGCGAGGAGGACGACTCCACCGCTCGAAGGTATTTGAACCGAATGATTCGTCTTAATACCCGAAAAGATGAAGCCTATTATTACTTGGGCTCTCTGGCTGAAAAGGATGGAAATACTATCCTGGCTATTCGGGAATATGGCAAGGTTAAACGGGGCTACAATTTTGTATCGGCACAGGCGCGTATCGCTGGTTTGATATCGGGTCAGGAAGGTCTGGCCGAGGCAAGAACTTTTCTGGGGCAAAGCAGGATGGCCAACCCCAGTGCTAGAGGCCAACTCGTGCTTTTGGAGGCCCAGTTGTTGTCTGAAGCCAAGGCCGAGGAAGCATTGTTTGGGTTTCTTGATGGTCAGTTGGAGCGTGACCCGGATAACCTTGGTTTACTTTACTTCAGAGCGATGAGTGGGCAGAAGTTCGGTAGTCTGGACATTCTGGAAAGAGATTTACAGCGAGTCATAGAATTGGATCCGGGCAATGCTGACGCATTGAATGCGCTTGGCTATACCCTGGCAGATCAGACTGAACGTCATAAAGAAGCTTACGTTTTGATCGAAAGAGCGCTAACAATCAAACCTGAAGAAGCCGCTTTTCTTGACTCCATGGGTTGGGTGCTATATCGACTGGACCGGTTGTCGGAGGCCATAGAGTACCTGCAGCGCGCTTACCATTTGTTTCCCAATGATGAGGTTGCAGCTCATTTAGGAGAGGTGCTGTGGAAGGATGGACAACGCTTCAGGGCTAAGAGAATCTGGAAGGAAGCACTAAAATCGGCTCCTGAAAGTCCGTTTCTGATCGACATCCTCAAAAGAATTAACGAGAAATAGACTTGAGGTGGTTTGTTGTTTCGCCGTTGGTCTGTCTACTGGCAATTGGCTGCCAGAGCATTGTACCAACACCAAATTCAAATGAAAGCGCGCTGTTTGAGAGAATCAAGGGCAAAATTTCTATTTCCAGTCAGGCTTCTTCTTTGTCTTTTGATTGGACTCAGGAGGATGGTCTTCATCGTCTTCGGTTTTCTTCTTTTGGATTGTGGGTTGCTGATTTTGTTACCTTAGGGAATGAGCTCAGTATTCGGACTGCCGACGGTGAAAAGTGGGATCAGGCAGCAGCCGAGTTGTGGATGCAGTCGAACCTGGGCATTAATCTGCCATTTAAGTCAGTTGCTTTTTGGATTAGTGGCCGGCCAGACCCTGCTCATCCAAGTATCCGTGGTGATGAAGCTTTTACTCAGTTGGGTTGGCAGGTGAAAATTAATCGTCTGCATAAACAGGGTTATCCGCAGAAGCTGACCGTGGAAAACGCTGGGATCAAAGTTAAGATAGCGGTGAGCTCATGGCAGTAGAAGGTCGATATAATTTCCCGGCACCGGCTAAACTGAATCGTTTTCTGCATGTCCTGGGTCAGCGCGAAGATGGATACCACGAACTTCAGTCAGTATTTCAGTTAATCGGTTTGGAGGATTCCGTTGGCCTTCAGGTCGATTCACAATCGCCTAAAATCTCGTTACAGGAGCCGGAAGGGTTAACCTGTGGTGTAGAGAATCTGGCTTATCGTGCTGCTCGGGCATTGCAGGAATTTCGTGGATGCTCCCTTGGTGCCCGAATTCAATTACACAAGCATATTCCGGTTGGGGCAGGTTTAGGCGGCGGTAGTAGTGATGCTGCAACGGTGTTGGTTGGTTTGAATCAGTTATGGCAATTGGATTGTGACGAGCAGGAACTCTTGCAGTTGGGTCAGCAGTTGGGCTCTGATGTGCCTTTCTTTATTCATGGCAAAAATGCCTGGGTGACCGGTACAGGTAATGAACTTGTCGATATGAAGTTGCCAGAAACCTGGTTTTTATTGGTTTATCCAGGTGTTGAGGTATCGACTGGACAGGTTTTTCAACACGCAGATTTGACAAGGGATACCCCTGCGGTGACAATAGCGCGTTTTTCGGAAAGCACCGAGGGCTTGGATTCATTGAATAATGACCTGGAAAGGGTCGTATTCAGTCTTTTTCCTGAAGTACAAAGTGCAAAAAACTGGTTAAGCCAGTGGGGCACTGCTAAAATGTCCGGCTCAGGTAGCTGCCTGTTTTTAGATGTTGGCTCAGAACAAAACGGCCAAACCCTATTACGGCAAGTTCCGGAAAATTGGACCGGGTATTTAATACCTTCGTTAAGCTCCAGTAGTTTGCATGGAGAATTGCAAAACTACCGAGTGCAAACGTGAATAAATGATATCTATTTAAGGGATTGGGGTGTCGCCAAGTTGGTAAGGCACAAGGTTTTGATCCTTGCATGCGGGGGTTCGAGTCCCTCCACCCCAGCCATTCTTACAATCCTAAATTGGGGACACTCGCGTGGCCGAGCTTAAGATCTTCACTGGAAATGCCCATGTTGCGTTGGCAGACAGGGTAGCGGATAGATTAAGAATTGATTTGGGGGAGGCTGATGTCGGCCGATTCAGTGATGGTGAGGTCAGTGTTGAGATAATTGAAAACGTTCGTGGTAAGGATGTTTTTATTGTCCAGCCGACTTGCGCACCAACGAATGATAATCTGATGGAACTGATTGTCATGGTGGATTGCATGCATAGAGCATCTGCTGCACGTATTACCGCTGTGATTCCTTATTTCGGTTACGCCAGGCAGGACCGTCGCGTCAGATCCTCAAGAGTGCCTATTACTGCCAAGGTCGTTGCAGATATGCTGACCAGTGCCGGGATTGACCGAGTGCTGACCATTGATCTGCATGCCGACCAGATTCAGGGGTTTTTTAATGTACCGGTGGATAATATCTATGCTACACCGGTGTTGCTACTGGACATAGAAAAACAGGTAGAAGCGGGGCTTTACGCTGACGTGATGATTGTTTCACCTGATGTCGGTGGCGTGGTAAGAGCCAGGGCTATGGCCAAGTTATTAAACGATGCGGATCTCGCCATTATTGATAAGCGAAGACCGGAAGCTAACCAGTCTGAGGTCATGCACATCATTGGAGATGTTGCGGGCCGAACCTGTGTTCTGGTAGACGATATGGTTGATACAGCAGGGACCTTGTGTGCTGCAGCAGAAGCGCTGAAAAGAGAAGGTGCTACCAAGGTTATTGCCTATTGTACTCACCCGGTACTTTCGGGACGTGCACTGGAGAATTTAAGCGGTTCGTCTCTGGATGAATTAGTTGTCACTGATACTATTCCTTTGTCTGATGCGGCCTGTGCTGTACCGGGTATCAGGCAGCTTAGTGTCGCGGATGAACTAGCAGAATCCATTCGTCGAATCAGTAACGAAGAATCATTAAGTGCTTTGTTTGCCAAGCGCATTCAGCCGGCACTTTTTTAAAGCCCAATCTGGGCATCACAATAGCAGGGCGTGGTCGCAGCGTTCTGTCAATTTAAGGAGCTAACTATGGCCGCTGACTTCGAGTTAAGTGCCGAGCTGAGAACAGACATGGGGAAAGGTGCGAGCCGCCGCCTGCGTCGTAAGGCTGATCACATCCCTGCCGTGATATACGGGGCAGGAAGAGAACCACAACCGTTGACCCTGGCGCACAAAGATCTTGCCAAGGCGTGTGAAAACGAGGCTTTCTTTTCGCATGTTTTAACATTGACGATTGATGGTGAAAAGCAGTCTGCCATTATTAAGGACTTGCAGCGTCATCCTGCAAAGCCTCGAATTATGCATGCCGACTTTTTACGGGTGCAGATGGATCAACTGATCTCTGTTGACGTGCCCTTGCATTTCCTTAACGAAGATTTGTGCGTGGGTGTGAAAATTGGCGGTGGCCAGATCTCTCATAATATGACCCAGGTTGAAATCAGCTGTCTGCCAGGTGTGCTTCCGGAATATATCGAAGTAGATTTGGCTGAACTTGAGTTAGGGCAAGCAGTTCACATGAGTGAGATAACTCTCCCAGAAGGCGTCACTATTCCTGCCTTGAGTCACGGTGCTGATTACGATCAACTGGTGGCCTCGGTCAACATTAACAAGCGTGCTGAGGCAGACGACGCCGATGTCGCTGGCGAAGAGGACGGTGAGGCTGAGACAGATAGTGGGACAGAAGACGAAGGCGAAGAATAGATCCGCACGGGTTGAGTAACTATCTATGAGCCTAACGCTCATCGTCGGTCTGGGTAATCCAGGTGCGCAGTATTCAGGTACCCGCCATAATGCGGGTATCTGGTTTGTGGAAATGCTTGCCAGAAAAGTAGGTGTTTCCTTCAAAGAGGAAAAGAAATTCTTTGGCAGGCAAGCCATTGGCCACTTGGATGGCGCCGAATTCCGGCTGTTTATACCCAATACCTTTATGAACGAAAGTGGTAAGGCGGTTGGTGCGCTGTGCCATTTTTTTAAAATCCCGGCTGCATCGGTTTTAGTTGCTCATGATGAACTGGATCTTCCCGCTGGTACTGTTCGTTTAAAGCAGGGTGGAGGATTAGCCGGGCATAATGGTTTAAAGGATATTGCTCGCCATCTCGCCGGTGATCAATCCTTCCAGAGGTTACGTATTGGAATTGGCCATCCGGGAAACAAAAAACAGGTGACACCACATGTGCTCAGCAAACCCGCTGCTACTGAGAGAGCGTCCGTTGATGGCGCCCTCGCGGAGGTTTTGGACGTTGTTCCAGCCTTATTGGTAGGTCGTTGGGAAGAAGCACTTAAAAGGCTGCACACAGCTGCGACACCAGAACGGAAAGCACCCGCATCTAAAGCTTCGGAGTAAATATGGGATTTAAGTGTGGAATTGTGGGTCTTCCGAATGTGGGTAAGTCGACCTTGTTTAATGCCCTTACTCAGGCCGGAATCGCAGCGGAAAATTTCCCGTTTTGTACGATTGAACCCAACTCAGGGATCGTTCCCATGCCTGATCCACGTTTGGATGCACTGGCTGCTATTGTCAGTCCACAGCGGGTTGTTCCAACGACGATGGAATTTGTTGATATCGCTGGACTGGTTGAGGGGGCTTCAAAAGGGGAAGGCCTGGGTAATCAATTTCTAGCAAACATTCGAGAAACAGATGCAATTGCACACGTTGTTCGTTGTTTCGAAGATGACAATGTGGTTCATGTTGAAGATTCAATTGATCCTGCCAGGGATATTGAGATTATTAATACCGAACTACAGTTAGCGGATCTTGAGACTATCGAAAAAGCGATAATCAGAGTTCAGCGTATCGCCAAAAGTGGCAATAAAGAGGCTGCTATCGAGTTGCAGGTTTTTGAAGCCATGCAGGAACATATTGATAAGGGGCTGCCTGCTCGGACACTTAAACTGAACCCGGAAGATGCAGTGCTTTTAAAAACGCTCCACTTGTTAACCATGAAACAGGTGCTTTACATTGCCAATGTTGACGATTCGGAGGTACAGGATAACCCCATGCTGGCAGTCGTACAGCGCATTGCCGATGAAGAGGGTGCTCAGGTAGTGACTATCTGTAATAAGTTAGAAGCTGAAATAGCCGAGTTGCAGGACGATGAGAAGCTGGAGTTCCTGCAGGAACTTGGCATGAATGAACCTGGTCTTGATAGGGTTATACGAGCTGGGTATTTGTTATTAGGTCTTCAGACTTATTTTACCGCCGGAGAGAAAGAGGTCAGGGCATGGACAGTACAGCAGCAGGCGCCAGCGCCAAAGGCCGCGGCAGTTATACATACTGATTTTGAACGGGGATTTATTCGTGCAGAAGTAGTCGGTTTTGATGATTTTATCAGCAGTGAAGGCGAAGCGGGTGCCAAGCAGGCGGGGAAATGGCGTCTGGAAGGCAAAGATTATCTGGTGCAGGATGGCGATGTCATTCATTTTCGCTTTAACGTCTAAAACCTGGCATTTAGTAACCAGGCATTGCGTCTGTTTTGAGCCAGTGTTGAGTCATCGCGAGTAGAATTTGATTCCGGGCAGAACCTAACCAGCTCTTGTATGATGTTTCGGTACTCAACCGATTCTCCTGTGATACAACTAATTCAGCCGCAAATAACGAAGTATTGTCTTGGTAGTCGACTACTCATCAAATTAAGCCAGACTCAGGTCCAAGCATTTAGCCGTAAAGCAGTGGCAACTAACCCGCGCATTAACCAACCAGCTGTAAATTTCTGGACATGAATTTCCATGTGCTTTATTGTTTTTGGATGCTGTTAGTAACCGTATAGGAGAAATGGCTATGGTTAACAAGGTAGCTTCATTGTTCTTAGGGTGTTTACTTGCTGGGTTGATACCGGTCAGTACTTATAGCCAGGATGTTGCTTCGGCATTGGCCGATGATCCTAATAAGCAACTGGTTGAAAGCACTTGTATTACCTGCCATCGACTCAGCATGATTACACGCAGTTCTGGATATACAGACGAAGGATGGAAGGAGCTGATCAGTACCATGATTGACCTCTCAGACATGCCTGATCTGCAGGTTGACGTGATAGCTTATTTATCGAAGCATTACCCGCCCAGTGCAAACCGGGCGTCAACGCTGGTGCCTGGCACATTTGAGATTGAGTTTAAGGAATGGCAGGTTCCAACCCTTGGGCAGCGTTCGCGAGATCCTGCTGAAGCACCTGATGGTTCTATCTGGTGGGTTGGGCAATCGGGTAATTTGATGGGTCGTATTGATCCCGCCAGCGGCGAGATGAAAGAGTATCCGCTACCGGACAATGCCATGCCACATAGTGTCACCCTGGATGCAGACGGCAACCCCTGGTATACCGGAAACAAGAACGGCTCTGTGGGTAAGCTTGATCTATCGACAGAAGAGATTGTTGTTTACAAGATGCCAGATCCAGCGGCCAGAGATCCCCATACTGCTGTTTTTGATGCTCAAGGCATACTGTGGTTTACGCTCCAGCAGAGCAATATGATTGGCCGGCTTGACCCTGACACAGGTGATATAAAGCTGGTAACAGCACCGACACCAAGGTCAAGGCCTTACGGGATCAAGGTTGATGCCGAGGGTGCATTATGGGTCGCCTGCAATGGTAGCAATTGCCTGATTAAGGTCGACCCTCAAACCATGGGTTTAACTGAATACAAACTACCCATACCTGAGACGACGGTTCGGCGCCTTGATATCGCCAGCAACGGGTTAATCTGGTACGTTAATTCGTCCCAAGGCAGGCTGGGGCGTTTCAATCCAGCTAACGGTGAGATCAAGGAATGGCCTTCACCCAGTGGGCCGCGCTCGCATCCCTACGCCCTCGCAGTAGTAGATGATATTGTCTGGTATAACGAATCGGGTGTACGGCCGGACCCATTAGTGCGTTTTGACCCAGAGACTGAGACTTTCCAGAGCTGGGCCATTCCTTCGGGTAATGTCTTTGCTGGCATCGTCAGGCACATGCGAGCCACCAGCGACGGCGATCTGCTCATCCACCAGACCAGCACGAATCGGATTCTATTGGTCAGGTTAGGGCAATCACTTTGAGTCTTTGATCATAGGTTGATGAGTAAATTCGCTAGCATGCGAGCAATTGTTTTAGCGGCCTGACTAACCAGGTATTCTACCGAGAGAAACCAATAGTGGTATTGCCTTAAATTGTAATACCTGCCGGCGGCAGCCGGTTTTATCTTGGTTGAGCTGATCCGGGTAGTGAGCGTTTGGAGTAATCAGTAAGGCATGGCATGATCGAGGTCCAGGCAATGGTGAGAGAGACTATGAAATTTCGTGCGTTGAGTTTGGTCATGCTGTTACTGAGTGTTGCATCTCACGCTGGCTTAACTAGTGCCAGCAATGGGAATGGCTCCAGCCAGATCAATAGTTCAGATCTTGATGCAGATGTTGTCTTCCGTGGTGAGCACATCATTACTTTGAGCGACATAGATTCAGTAGTGAATTTGGTTGCTGTGAAGGCTGACAAGATTGTCTTCGTCGGTGACGCCGAGCAATGGCAGGGCAGAGTTGGCAAGACCGTAGAGTTAGGTGAAAGCGCTTTGCTGCCGGGTTTTATTGATGCCCATGGGCACATTTCTTTTTATGCAAGCGTTGCTGGTATGGCTAACGTGGCTTCACCGCCGGTCGGCCCGGCTGAAAATATGGCGGGCCTGCGCCAGGTACTTAAGACTTATATACAAACCAGAGAACTGGCCGAGGATGCATGGATAGTAGGCTTAGGGTACGACGATTCTCTACTGGAAGAGGGCCGCCACCCTACTATAGAGGATCTTGACCAGGTCTCTGCGACACACCCCATTTTGTTGATGCATGTATCCGGCCATCTGGCGGCAGTTAATTCCCGTGCGCTGCAGATTGCTGGTATTAATGAGGCATCGGAAAACCCACCCGGTGGGGTGATCAGGCGATTCCCGGATAGCCAGAGGCCCAATGGGGTACTCGAGGAATCAGCGACTTATGCAGTGCATCGCTTTCAGGTGCCTAGCGAGAACCCGCTGGATGATTTACATAGAGGTCTTCAGGAGTATGCCAGTTACGGGATTACCACTGCCCAGGATGGCGGTACCTCTGCCGCTTCCATTGGCATGTTTGAAGCTGCCAGCCAGGCTAAACCCTTCCCTATCGATGTGGTTGCGTTCCGTCGGGTTCAGGAAAAAGACCTGCTTGACCCGAGTTTGAAAGAAATCCATAGCAGAGACTATATCAATGGCTTCAGAGTCGGCGGTATTAAAATGATCCTGGATGGGTCGCCTCAGGGTAAAACTGCCTATCTTAGTGAGCCCTATGAGGTCCCACCGCAAGGCAAAGCTGCGGATTATAGAGGTTATCCGATTATGCCGGCGACGGCTATTGATGCGCTTTTTGCAAAATTTGTTGCTGCTGGAACGCCGATACTGGCGCACGCTAATGGTGATGCTGCTGCTGACCTTTTCCTCAATGCGTTAGAACAGGGTCTTGATTTGGATCACCTGCCAGATCATCGAACGGTGATGATTCATGCGCAGACGGTGCGTGAAGACCAATTGGATCGGTTTGCCATGATGAAGGTGATTCCTTCCTATTTTTCTGCGCATACGTTCTACTGGGGAGATTGGCACCGTGATTCGGTCCTGGGTCTGAGGCGGGCCAGTAGAATTAGCCCGACTGCGAGTAGCCTTAAAAAGGATATTTTGTTTACGGTTCATAATGATGCACCGGTAGTCCCGCCGGATATGCTGAGATTGGTGTGGGCAACAGCTAACCGACTGACCCGCAGTGGTCAGACGCTCGGTTCGGCTCAGAAAATATCAGTGTATGAAGCTTTAAAAGCCGTAACTATAAATGCTGCTTACCAGTATTTCGAAGAAAATAACAAAGGTAGTATTCAGGTGGGGAAACAAGCCGACCTGGTCATTTTGTCAAAAAACCCGTTAATGGTATCGCCATCGGATTTACTTAATATAGAAGTGGTAAGAACCATTGCCCGGGGGAAAACGGTTTACCTTGGCGAGAAGAATTAAACCAGACCGCTAGGCCAGGCCATTTAAGTAGGGGTAGAGGTAGAGATAAAGATAAAGATAGATTCAAGGGTCGCGGTAGAGGGGGTTTTCGGTTATCAGGAGCGGGTTGCTAAATTCGCTCGAAGTCACTTAGAACATTGCTTCAACTAAAAATTTAATCACCTAAAAAGGAGGCTTGTCATGCTGGAATATTTGGAAGTGAACATAAGCCTGCTGGCTGCAAGCTTGTCATCCGTTGTGTTTTTTAAAGCAGGTATTTTTGGTTTTGAAATACCGCTTATTGTTCTCTGGCTGGTAGTGGGTGCACTGTTTTTTACTGTCTACCTCAATTTTATCAACATCCGGGGTTTTCGCATTGCCGTCGGCTTGATTACCAAAAAGAAATCCGACCAGGATACAGCCAATGGCGAGATCTCTCATTTTCAGGCGCTGACAACGGCAGTTTCCGGGACTGTTGGTATTGGTAATATCGCTGGTGTAGCCATTGCCATTTCTCTTGGTGGTGCGGGTGCGGCGTTCTGGCTTGCCGTCGCTGGCTTTCTGGGGATGTCGACTAAATTCTGTGAATGTACGTTGGGCACCTTGTATCGCCGAACTCATTCAGACGGTACTATTGCTGGTGGTCCCATGTTCTATTTAAGGGAAGGGTTGGCTGAAATCGGTAGGCCCAGGCTTGGCAGGGTGATGGCCGGTTTTTATGCCGCGTGTCTGGTAGTCGGATGCTTTGGTATCGGTAATATGTTCCAGTCGAACCAGGCAGCGGTGATTTTGACAGGTCAACTTGGCGACCTGAACTTCCAGTACTCTAATGTTGCTATTGGGCTCTTGCTGGCGTTTGCAACCGGCCTTGTCATTATAGGGGGTTTGAAAAGTATCGCTGCGGTTACGTCCCGTTTGGTGCCGCTGATGTTGCTGATCTATCTGCTCATGGTTGTAGTAGTGCTGGGTCTGAACATAGAGCTGTTGGATGATGCGTTCAAGCTGATTGTATCCGAAGCCTTTACCGCCTCAGGCGTCAAGGGCGGTGTCGTAGGTGCGATTATAATTGGCTTTCAACGAGCTGTGTTTTCCAATGAAGCCGGTCTTGGATCAGCTGCTATCGCCCATGCTGCCGCCAAGACCGATCAACCAGTGAGTCAAGGTATGGTGGCGTTGCTGGAGCCTTTTATCGACTCAGTCGTGGTTTGTACGCTGACCTCATTGGTAATCGTTATATTAGTCATACTGCCCGGAGAGGCGACTAGTGGTTTAAGCGGTATTGAAATGTCGTCGCGAGCTTTCGACACCGCGATTCCGGGCTCCTCGATGTTACTGAGTATTATTGCAACGCTGTTTGCGTTTTCGACCATGCTGGCCTGGTCTTATTACGGCTTAATTGCCTTAGAGTACCTGCTTGGGCGGTCGGAGATTTCAGGGCTTATATTTAAGTTAACGTTTTTGGTTTTTATTGTGATTGGCAGCACTGTCGATTTGAAGTCAGTGATCGAGATATCAGATGCGCTTGTTTTTCTGATTTCTATTCCTAATCTTGTCGGACTTTATCTGCTCGCGCCAAAGATAAAACAAGAACTTCACGCGTACCTGTCATCTCAAACTGATTGAGTCGAATTCGGAAGTGTGAAGCTAGGGCAAGAGGTTTTTGCTGCTGGTTACCTTGACATGATGGTGGTGACCAAGGAAAATTCGCAGCTTCTCACGGTATGGCTACGTAGCTCAGCTGGTTAGAGCACAGCATTCATAATGCTGGGGTCGGTGGTTCAAGTCCACCCGTAGCTACCAACTTCATGGCTTGCGCGAAGCGCAAACATGAAGGGCGGCAGCCAATTCGCGAAGCGAAATGGCGAGAGCCGGTCTTTCCTCTCGCGACTCTTTGTGCCCAAACCGTGCCCAATTCGCGCCCAAAAGTCAGACCTTCTTAAGCAACTCCCCAGGCTCAATCTCAAAGTAATCACACAAAGCACTGATCGTTTCCGTGTTCGTGTTGTAACCCGGTACATTTGAAATCCTGGTCAATGTTGGCCGGGAAATCCCGGTCTCTTTGCTGACCTCATTCAAAGTAATCAGAC
>Ga0233433_10000986_pt1 | contig 28979 bp, 26 predicted proteins | sample SI_122_August201_5_FD_179868 | JGI IMG/M metagenome (GOLD analysis project Ga0233433, IMG submission 179868) | Seawater microbial communities from Saanich Inlet, British Columbia, Canada - SI_122_August2016_100_MG | ecosystem: Environmental > Aquatic > Marine > Inlet | place: Canada: British...
TCAAGGGGATGGAACACCAAGGGGCCTTTGAGGTTTTATCGCTCATGAAAAATATTTCTCGGTTGGTTATGATCTTGGTGCTGATGATGTTCGTCGGTGGCGGAGTTTTCCTCGTGACCTGGGATATTCCTGCGCCGTCGAAAAAGATCGAAAAAGAGCTGCCTGATGATCGCTTCCCGAAATAGACGCGCCTTTAGGGGGGCTGTGTGTGTCGTCGGTCTGATGACCGCCGGCGCGCTAGGTTTGGCCGCCACCGCCGCCGCCCAGGGTACGGGGCCGGTGAAACTGACCGCGCCGAAAAAACTCAATCCTCGCGACGGCACGCCGCAGGGAGCCTCAGGCACGGCGGTGCCGACATCCATCTTTGGATATAAATCAGGACCGAACCGGCGTTCTATAACGGCGCGGCCATCGGTTGGATCGGCAGGCATCCAAGTTGATCAGTTGCGCGCCGTTGAGCCCGACTCGGCCGGTACCTTAACGGCGAAAACCGGTGGTTTTGGTGTTGATATGTGGGCCGGCTCACAACGCGCCTACGTCATGCGACTGCTGCGCGCGTTGCCGTCCTATACGGGCTCGGCGACAATCCGTGATGGATTGCGGCGTGCATTGCTAAGTGCCGCCTCGGCCCCCCAGGGATTGCAGTCCGGAGCAAAGGCCGGACCAAGCCTCGCCGCCGCGCGGCTGCGCGCGTTGATCGCGCTTGGCGATTATGCCGGCGCGTCGGACTTGCTGACGGTCATGCCTCGGCAAGGCCGCGGCCCGGCGTTACTGCGCGTTGAGGCGGAGTTAAATTTTCTGACCAAGGATCACACCTCGGCCTGTGGGTTGGTTGGCGACCAGGTGCAATCGAATGCTGGGGATTTTTGGCAAAAGGCTTTGATATTCTGCCAAATCCTGGCGGGGCAGGCGGATAAAGCGGAATTGGGCCTAACTTTGATGCGTGAGACCGGCCTCGAAGACCAACTGTTTTTGGCCCTCGCCACCAACCTGATCAACGGCGATCCCGTCAGTATTGAAAACTTCGGTAAGCCCTCGGTCCTTCATCTGACTTTAATGGGCGCGGCGAAATTCGTGTTGCCCGCCGGTGCCGGCCAGCGCCGCTCAGGCGTGCTGCGATATCTGGCTATTTCTCCGCATATCTCAGCCGAACAACGCATCAATGCCATTGAACTGGCTGTCGGGCAGGAGTTGTTCGGCGAGGTGTTGTTAAATCGCCTCTACAGCAAAATTGATATGGAAAAGGCGGCGGACAGTGATATCGCCCAGATGGCCGTCGAACGCGCCAAGCTTTACCGCGCGGCCATGGGCGCCAAAGTCCCCACGGCAAAAGCCGAAGCGGCATCACGCGCCCTGGAATCGGGGCGGCAGTCGAAAAGATTTGGTACCGTCGCGCGAATTTTCGGCCCCATGCTGAAGAACATTCCGCCCAGCCATGATTTGTTATGGTTCGCCCCAATAGCCTTTCGAGCCTTGGCGATAAACGGCGAGGACGATGTTGCCAGGGCTTGGCTTGATCTGGCGCGCCGTAATGCCGCGATATCCGAGGAAGCCGGCAAATTACTTCGTGAAATGGCGCCGCTGATACAGTTGTTCGACGATGCCCTGAGCGGCGGCGAGGCGCTACCGGCATCCGCCACATGGGATACCGATCAGGCGGTCCTGTATTATGGTTTGGCCGAAGCACTGGGCAAGGACGTGCCCGAACATCGTTGGGAGCCACTGGTGCTGAATGCCGCGAAGACACAACCGATGCCCGATCCGGCATTGTGGATCAGGTTGGTGCGGTTGAACCAATCCACCGTGGCTGTTGAGGCGCCGCCCGCCCAAACCGTATCGGCCAGCGCCGTGTTGGCTCGGGGCTCTCTGGCACCTGTCGCGGCTACGACTATCAGCGCAGCGCCCGGTCGCGGCCCTGCCACCAAAGCCTCGGGATCGGTGGTCATGTCGGAAGCCTTGCCGCCGCCGACCCCTGGTGCTGCCAGTGGCGAAACCCGCGTTGGCGAGCGCCTGTTGTTGATTGCCTTGGCGATGGGCGACAAAGACTTGGACGACGTTAATCCGGTAGTTGTCGCCGAAGTGGTCCGTGGGTTGCGCCGGATCGGTCTTGGCGCGGCGGCCCGAAAATTAGCAATGGAGGCCGCGATAAACGCGGGCTTATGAGCCCCCGAAATCGCGGCGATAGTGGGCGCGGCATCACCGCCACCACCTCGGCGCATCTGGAAACGTTTCTGGACATGATGGTCGCGGACCGCGGTGCGGCGGAAAACACCATAGAATCCTATCGCCGCGATCTGGAAGATTTTCTGGGGTTTTTAGTGCGCCGCAAGCGGACACTGGAAAGTGCCGAGACCACCCACATCCGAGGCTATTTGAAAACATTATCGGAAGCCGGGATGGCACCCAGCACGTCATCACGCCGGCTTTCGGCAATCCGGCAATTCTACCGGTTCATGCATGCTGAACGGGTTCGTGACGATGATCCGTCCGGTGGGCTAGATAGCCCGAAGCCCCGAAAAGCCTTGCCGAAGTTTCTGAGCGAGGCTGAGGTTGAGCAATTGTTGGAGGCAGCACATGGACGGAGCGGTACCGTTGGATTGCGCCTCACAGCGCTGGTCGAAACGCTATATGCGACGGGACTTCGCGTCAGCGAGTTGGTCGGCTTGCCCATATCGGCGTTGTCTAGGGATGGCACGATGCTGGTATTTCGGGGCAAGGGCGGCAAGGAGCGGATGGTGCCGTTGAGCGAGCCGGCCATTGATGGGTTGGCCGCCTATTTGCCGATCCGCGAAAGCTTCCTGCCGCGCGGGCGTGCTGCCGACAACGGGTTCATGTTTCCATCACGAGGCCGCCAAGGGCATCTGACGCGGGTTCGGTTCCATCAAATATTGAAGGAACTGGCCATGGAAGCCGGCCTTGACCCCAAGCGGGTGTCGCCGCATGTGCTGCGCCACTCATTTGCGTCCCATCTCTTGGCGCATGGCGCCGATCTCCGCGCCTTGCAGCAGATGCTGGGCCATTCCGATATCTCAACAACCCAAATTTATACCCATGTGCTGGACGAGCGCCTAAAGGCACTGGTTTCTGACGCCCATCCGTTGGCCGATTTGAATAGAGGGAAATAAATTTGTGTGCCGCCGCCTTGGCTGTCGTTTGGCCCGAGGTTTGGATTATTCAGCCAGCGTGGCGACGATCCAGCGCACGGTACGTAGTAGCCGCGCATCATCGCCTTTCGGTCCGACCACCTGGACGCCAATGGGCAGGTCATTGTTACCCGCGAGCAACGGAATGGTGACCGCCGGCAGTCCCAGGTAGGTCCAAAGCGTGCAAAATGCGGGGCTTCCGGTGGCATCTAGGCCGGCCGGTGCTTCGCCGCTCGTCGCAGGCGTAATAATCGCGTCATAACGATCAAAAAATGCCGAAATTTCAGACCGCAACCAGTCGCGCTTATCCATGGCGTTGCGGTAATCGACGGCGCTGGCTTGCCTGCCGGTCCCGATCATCTCGATCATCTGCGGGCTGAACTGATCTTTTCCGTTGTCATACAAGCCTTGGAGATTATGAGCCATATCGACACTCATGACGGTTTGATGAAGCGCCCATCCGTCATCATATTCGATGGGTAACGTGTCTTCGTGGCAGCGCTCGCCAAGGGCGGCGGCCAATTCGATGAAGGCGGCGGCACCGTCTTCATCGATATCCTTCCATGCGGCGGTTTTAACGAACGCCAAGTCCGGCTCAACCGGGGGGTCGGATAGGGCGGTTTCGACTAACGCCGGCTTTGCCGTCGGGCGCATATCAGGGTCTGCTGCGTCGAAGGTCATGACCTGCTCGGCAATAAGGGCGAGATCCTCGATGGACCGCGCAAAAATGCCCATGGTGTCGAGAATGTGCGAAAGTTTCAGGACCCCCGTCCGCGAGATCAGGCCGTGGGTCGTTTTGTATCCATAGACTCCGCAGTAGGATGCGGGGCGGATAACCGAGCCGTTGGTTTGGCTGCCAAATGCCGCCGGCACCATATGCGCCGCGACTGCCGCCGCCGAGCCGCTGGAAGAGCCGCCGGGTGTGTGGTCAGGGTTATGGGGATTGCGGGTTTTGCCTGGCGCGAAATACGCCAGTTCCGTGGTGACTGTCTTGCCCATGATGATGGCGCCCGCTTGACGCAACATGGCGACCAGGGCGGCATCGTCGTCGGGCGCGCGCCCGGCATGAATGGGGGTGCCGTTTTCCGTCGGCATATCGGCGGTATCGATAATATCCTTGATGCCGATGGGAACCCCGTGAAGCGGGCCCAGCGGCAAGCCGTTTTGGCGATGAAGATCATGTGCGCGAGCTTGTTCCAAAGCAAACGCCGGGTCCAGATAGGTCCAGGCCTGAACGCCGTCATCAACGGCGGCGATTCGATCAAGGCAGGCTTGGACCAATTCCTCGGACGATATCAGGCCGTCACGAATCTGGCGTGCCGCTTCGGCAGCGGAAAGTTCACATAGAGACATGGAGTTCGATCCTTAATGCTGGGGCGTGGTCTTCTGCAAACGGGCAGTTATTTCGCTTTGCGAAAGCAAGTATCCCAAAGGTCGTAAAAAATCAAAGGCAGAACGGTCAAGCAGATCACCCAGAATGGAAGGCCGCCCCAAAATCCCGCAAACCCGGCGGATATGCCCTGCGCCAGGCCCAGCACGAAAACCGAAACCATCAATGATCCGAGCAAGCCGGATATCTTTTCAAGGGTGCCTGCGGACATGTTTCACTCCCTAAGTTCGATCAGTGCACGGCGACTACGGAATATACTTACCAAAAAAGTAATCCGGCAGCCACAGTGCGATCTGAGGATATTGATACATCAAGATCATGATCCCGATAACAATGCCCAGGTAGGGCATGATGCCTCTGAAAATATCGACCAGTTCAATGACCTTCCCCAGTACCCCTTTGAGATAGTACGCCGACATAGCCATGGGTGGAGTGAGGAACGAGGTTTGCAGGTTAAGCGCCACCAGCATGGCGAAGAAATACGGATTCACGCCGAATGCCGGCAGCATGGGCAGGAATATCGGCACGAAAATGATCAAAATTTCCGACCATTCCAATGGCCACCCAAGCAAGAAGATAATGACCTGAACGAAAATTAGGAATTGCCAGGGCGCCAATTCAAACCCGAGAATGAAGTGCTCGATGATTTCGTGCCCGCCCAGATATGAGAAAACGGATGCGAAGGTCCAAGAGCCGACAAACAGCCAGCACACCATGGCCGTCGCTTTCGCCGTCAGGTAAACGGATTCCTTGAGCATATCCCAACTCAATGAGCGATATAACGCAGCCAGAACAAGCCCACCGAAAGCGCCCATGGCGGCCGCTTCCGCCGGTGTCGCCAGTCCGCCTAGAATTGAGCCCAGCACCAGCATGATCAACGCCGTCAGCGGCACGAACGAGGTCAACAATTGCCAATAAACCACTCGTCTGGGCGGGACATCTTCATCGCGCGGCTTTGGTGCGATTGATGGATTAATCATGACCCGTATGATGACATAAATGATGTATGATCCAGCCAGCATGAAGCCTGGAATAATGGCTGCTGCATAAAGCCGCAACGGTGACAGCTCGGCGATAGCAGCGTAAACGATCAACATGATCGACGGCGGAATCAAGATGCCAAGGGTGCCGCCGGCACAAATTACGCCGGAAGCAAAGCTCTTGTCATAATTGGCTTTGGCCATGGCGGGATACGCCAGTAATCCCATCAACGTCACAACCGCACCAACGATGCCGCTGGCCGTTGAAAACACGGCACAGGTAATAAGCGCTGCAATGGCCATGGAACCCGGTAGATTGCGGGCCGCCATTTGCAGGGCATAAAACAGTTTGTTGACGATATTCGCGCGCTCGACGACGTAGCCCATGAACAAGAACAGTGGGATGGCCACCAGGGTGTCGTTTTCCATCACCGAATAAGTGTTTTGGTTCAACAGATAGAAAATCTTGTTGTTGAGCACATCGGAAATCGTGCTGATGGAGCCGGCTTCATAATAGGCGTAATAGCCAAAGCCGACCCCCATGGCGAGCAAGGTGAAGGCGACCGGGAATCCGAGCAATACCATCACGATGAACAGCGACAACATCAAAATTGCGACTTCGGGGTTCGTCATCCTCGTGCGTGCTCCGTCAAATCAGAAATGAATTAAAGGTTATTGGGCTTCGGCCTTGGCCGCTTGAGCCTGCAATAAATCTTCTGTTTCTTGTGCATCCTTAAGGCGCGGTAGCCATTTGTTTTCCTTGATCGCCAAATAGCACCGCATGCATTCGGCAGTCCCTTGAATAATGAACAAGGCACCTGCCATGGGGATTAGGGTTTTGAAAAAATAAATCTGAATTCGGGCGGGGCTGTTCCAGCTAACTTCCTTGTAGCGCCAAGAGTCAGATGCGATTTCCCAGCCGTACCAGAGTAGAGCGAGCATGCCGGGGAAAAAGAAAATGATATAAAGAATGAGATCGATGCGCGCCTGCCAGCGTACCGACAATAGGCGGTAAACCACGTCGGCGCGCACGTGGGTGTCCTGGGCAAGGGCATAGGGGCCGGCCATCAGGAACAAAGCGCCATACATCTGGACCATCATGTCGAAAACCCAGACGGTGGGGGCGTTGAGCACATAGCGGACGAAAACTTCGTAGGCGACCGACAAAGTCAAAATCAAAATACACCAGCCAAACGCCCGCCCAATCCAAATGCTGAGCCCTTCGATGGCATGGATAATTGAAATCACTGGTGGTCTCCCGCTTAAACTTTTCTTGTTCAGATATGAGAGGGACAGCCCTTGGGCTGTCCCTCCCTATCATCACTGATCATTTGATCTTGCAAATTCGCCGATCAAATCAACCGAAATGGTGCTTGTAGGCAATACCATAATCGGGTTGGTTCAGAAGCAGGTAGTTCATCACTTTCTTGGCGTAAGTTTTTTGTGATTTAACCACCTTGGCGAAGAACGGATCTTCTTTCGAAATCTGATCCACAACAACATCCCACGCCTTCAACTGGTCTTTCATGACCGAGTCAGGGGTGCGGTAGACGTTAACGCCATGCTTTTCTTTGAGCTTAATCAGATCATCCGCATAACGAAGCGTGTTGTTCCAATAGAAGTTCGAGTTCTCGGCTTCGGAAGCGTATTCCAGGATGGCCTGCAGCTCTTTCGAAAGGGAATCGAATTTTTTCTTGTTGAACGTGACTTCGAAGCATTCCTGAGACTGATGGAAGCTGGCCAGATGGTAGTGCTTGGAAACGTCCTGCATACCAAAGTCGCTGTCTGAGGTCGGGTTGTTGAACTCGGCAGCATCGATCAGGCCGCTTTTCATCGCCGGCTGGATTTCTCCGCCCGGCAACTGCACAACCGCCATGCCCATTTCCTGAAGAACGTTGGCGGCCAAGCCAACGGTCCGGTATTTAAGACCCTTCATTTGCGATGAGTCTTTGACTTCTTCCTTGAACCAGCCAAGGGGCTGAGCCGGCATCGGGCTGTTGAAGAAGCTGACCAAGTTCAAGCCGAGGGAACTCATCAGTTCTTCAAAAAGAGCCTTACCGCCGCCATAATGGATCCAGCCGAGCATTTCCTGCGCCGACCAGCCGAAGCACGGGCCGGTACCGAACAGCGAAGCTGCTTTCGATTTGGAATACCAATACGCGGGCACATAGTGTGCGCCATCAAGAACGCCACGGTGTACGGCGTCTTGCATTTGGCTGGTCTTAACAACCGAGTTCACCGACAAGAGGTCGATCTTCAGGCCCTTACCAGCCATCTTGTTGACGCGATCGACATAGCTTTTGGCGTTTTCAAGGAAAATGCCGCCGCCCCAAGCCGCTTGAATTTTCAAGGTCGTTGGTGCTGCCGTCGCGATGTTCGGCATAGCCAATGTCGCCGCACCTGCGGCGCCAGCGGCAACAGCGCCGCTTTTGATAAACTTACGGCGCGAGACCGCTTTTGTTGTTTTCGTCATGGAAGTCCTCCCAAGTATTTTAAGTCAACTTAACGTGCAATCCTGCCTCTTCGATAAACCAATGTACAGACGCAGGAATTTAGTGAAACGAAAGTTCCGAAAACTTATTCGGCCCTTTCATCAAAATTAGCCCCATCAACTCGTCAGTTAATGATGAAAGACTGACAATTCAGAGTTCTAATTGTATTTCTCCTCAGGCCTTAGCGGTCATATTCTATGATCGGTATTTTTATATTCCGCTGTTGTTGGCCTATTCAAGGCTTCTCTTGGCGGTTGCGCGTGTGCCTATATCGGCATCTCGGTTGGCTCAGTATGGCATCCATCTTGACTAGGTTGACATAGTTCACACGCTATTACCATTTAACTGCATCAATTATAGAGACCGGTGGCAAGGATGGAAATTCGGGCGTTTGCGTACGCGTCTACGGGTTAACACGTAGACAAATAATATGCGGATAATATCAAGCCTGCGGCAAATTCCGTCGCAGATGATCGACGTAGGCAATTGGGCAATTGGACCATAATCGTGTTAACATCACGCCGCTTTGCGCACTGGGGCGCCGTGGCATTGGAATTTTGACGATGCGACCACCTTACAAGATCATGTTGCAGGCCTTGATCCCGGTGATCATCATCGCGTCGGTCATTACTTTGTTTACGAATTATCATTCGCAACGCCTGACGAAGGATGAGATCGCGGCGTTCGAAAACAGTCTTCTAGACGCGAAGAAGACCGTTCTTCGGAGCTATATCTCCTTGGCCCAGGCATCAATTCGCAATGCGGATTTGTCACCCGGTGCGCATGGCTTGACGGGGCCTCCTGATAAGCCGACGCGCGATGAGGCGATCCGGATTTTGGCCACGCTTGCGACGGAACCGGATGCCGATTTTTTTGTCTATGATTTCGGCGGCAACAATTATGTCCATCCGCGCCAGCCCGGACAGGTCGGAAAAAATCAGCTTGAATTGAAGGATTCCAATGGTGTGCCAGTCGTCCGGAATTTTCTTCGCCGGGCGCGAAATGGCGGTGGTTTTGAGCGCCATGCATGGAAGAACGCCGAGAGTGGCAAGATGACTGACCGCATGAGTTATGTAGTTGCCCTTGAAGATTGGCAGTGGGTTTTAGGCGCTAGCGTTAATCTCGCTGATGTTAACCAGCTCATTCAGGCGACCGATGTCGAAACGGCGGCCCGGTTCCGTCAAAATTCCATCGTCATTGGCGGATTGACCGTCAAGGCGGTGATCATCATCGTCGTCACGGGGATTTTTTTCGGATTGCATGAGCGCCGCGAAGCCGACACCAAGTTGAAGGAACTGACCCAGCGTATTGTTGAGACCCAAGAAGAGGAACGCGGGCGGGTTGCCAGGGAATTGCACGATGGTATTTCCCAAGTTCTGGTGTCCGTTAAATATTCCCTTGAATTGGCGCGGTTGCGCGCCGAGCAAAAATCAGATGATGTCGGCGACGCCATCGACAAAGGAGCCGAAGGCCTGAATTCGGCAATCCGTGAAGTGCGTCGAATTTCCCGTGATCTGCGGCCACACATGCTCGATGATCTTGGCCTTTCGCCGGCGCTTGAAAGTTTGGCCGGGGAGTTTTCCGAACGGACCGGTATTGATGTCAAAATTTCAACGACCCCTTTCCGTCGCTCATTGCCGACCGATGCCAAGACAACCTTGTTCCGCGTCGCTCAGGAAGCGTTGACGAATATTGAGCGCCACGCCGGTGCCGCGAATACTAAAATTGAGTTGGGGCTCACACGGCGCGGCGTGGAATTGAAGATCACAGATGACGGCAAAGGGTTCGAGACGTCACGCTACGAAGGCAATCAGCATTCCACCGGCGGGCTTGGCTTGCGCAACATGAAAGAGCGTCTCGCTTATCACAACGGCGAGTTCAACGTCGTCTCAACGGCCAATGGCACGACGATCTACGCCCGACTGCCGAGATCATTATTGCGCAGCGACGCGGACGGAAAGCCGGCGGAAATCTATCAACACGAAACCGAGGAGGCATGGCGTGACTCAACCAAGCCGGCCTAAGATCAGGGTCCTGCTGGCGGATGACCACCCTATGGTGGTCGACGGCATCCGGTCGTGCCTTGAGGTCTATGACCATATTGATGTGATCGGCACAGCTGAAAACGGCCGTCAGGCATTTGAGAAATCTCGCGCCGACGCCCCCGATATTGTTCTCATGGATATCAACATGCCCGAAATGAACGGCCTGGATACAGCGGATTTGTTCCGTGACCAGCTGCCCGATGTGAAATTGTTGTTCTTGAGCATGCATGATTCCCGCGAGTACATATCACGCGCCGTGCAATGCGGCGCGCGAGGCTACGTATTGAAGGACGTTCCCACCGTCGAAATCGTCACCGCCATCGAAGCGGTCAACAATGGCGGCACCTATTTCAGTTCCGGCGTATCGGAAATTTTGTTGTCCGATGGTGGCGCGGCCGATAGCCCGCTGACGGATCGCGAACAGGCGATATTGCGGCTTGTCGCGGAAGGCATGTCGAACAAATTGATCGCGCGACATCTGGACATCAGTCTGCGCACGGTGGAAACCCACCGCCGCAATATCAAAAGAAAACTCGACGTCGACTCGACCGCCGGTCTGACCCGCTACGCGATTGAGCAGGGCATTATTGAGGTGGCAAAGGTATAGGTTTGATCATGGCCGAATTGACCAACGATTTGAACTGGCTGGCGGTCATTGTCGGCGCCGTGGTGGCTTTTTTATTGGGCTGGCTTTGGTATTCACCGAAAATGTTTGGCACCAAGTGGGCCGAAGGCGTCGGCGTTGAATTGGACAAGGTCGACGCCATGCCCATCGCCGCCATGGTGACGCAGATCGTCGGCACGGTTCTGTTGTCCGTGGTGATCGGCATATTGCACGCCTCGGGCAGCATGGCGATGACCGGACTGGTGGTGTTGACGATCATCATGCTGCTGGTCGCCGCCGGGTATTTCGCGCAAAAAAGCAATTATGCGATCGCCACGGAATCTGGCTTCATTGTCGTCATGACCGCGATCATGATCGCCGCCCAGATAATGTTTTAGGTCCGAGTGTGATCGCTCGGCACCGTGCCGATTTGATTTTATTGAAGAACGCCGTCCAGTGCCTGACGCAGGGCTTGGCTATCCCTGAGGCCACTTGAAAACCCATGCCCGGCGCCTTCGACTTCTAAGTACACCGCCGCCAAACCGCGTGCCTGTGCTGCCGCCACGTAGGCTTTTGCCAGATAGGGCGCGGTATTTGTATCCCTGGTTCCAGTGACCGTATAAATTTTCGCGCTCGGCTTGACCTTGTCGAGATAGTCATGCGGCGATTGAGCGTTATTCAAGGGCTTGCGTCCGCGCCGGTCGCGCCATGTCGGCACGTCACAGGGGCACGAATTAAAATCACCGCGTCGACGATGTCCGGCCGGCTTCCAAGCAAGACGCCGGCATTCGCCGCGCCGCCGGAATGACCGATCATCACCACCCGACCAGCCTTGTGGTGCGCCTTCAGTGCCGCCACGGCGGCACCGACGCTATCGAATTCGGCGGCTGAATAGATTTGGTCACGGTTCTGGTCGCGGCTTGCCAAACCCGATGACGTGCGCCCATCACCGGTATACCCGGGCCGCATCATGGCGATCCCGACAGCACCTCGTGCCGCCGCCGCCTCAATCTGCAGGCAATGATCGGTGCCGCTGACCGACATGATGTTGTCCGGCGCGTCGCAGGTCCCCGCATGAGCCGTCCCGGCGGTGATCAGAGCCAATGCCGCAAGGAATGCCACAATTCGTATCATTGTTTTCCTTCCTAAAACCCGATATGCGAGCCGCCATCGACGGACAAATGTTGGCCCGTGATATAGCTTGCCGCATCCGACAGCAAAAAGCACATGGGCGTCGCAACTTCCTCAGGCGTTGAGAAGCGGCCCAATTGGATCTGGTCCAAATATGTGTCGCGGAATTTGTCCGAGCGAATGGTTTCCGTCATGTCCGTTTCGACCACCCCGAAAGCGATGGAATTGACTCGGATGCCGTGGCGCCCCCATTCCTTAGCGGCGCTCATGGTGATTCCCAAGACGCCGGATTTCGCCGCCCCATAATTGATTTGGCCAATAGTGCCGCGGCGCCCGGCAATGGACGAGACGTTGACGATGGCGCCGGGGTTTTTATCGCCGTTCTTGGCGCGCGCAATCATGTGCCGCCCAACGGCCTGCAGGCAATAGAACACGCCACTGAGATTGACGCCGCTGACATCTTGCCACGTTTCCACCGGCATCTTGTGAATCATTGCGGCCCGGACGATGCCGGCATTGTTGACCAGCCCGTGAATCGCGCCAAGCTTATCCGCGGCGTCATTGATCATGTCCTGGATGAAACCAGGGTCCGTCACGGAGCCTGCGTAGACAAGCGCACTGTCGCCCAATTCATCGGCGACGCCTTGCAGTTTATCTTCCTGGACATCGCAAAGAACGACCCGCCCGCCCAAACGGACAACCTGTCGCGCGGTCTCTGCACCAATACCCTGACTGGCGCCAGTGATGAGAATGTTCCGTTCCGCAAGGCTCATGAGGTTTGGGCTTATGGAATCGTTCACCGATTTGTCCTCCTGCGTTGATGTATCTAAGGGTAACGCGCGCGAATTGTATGCTCAAACGTCACGCGCCTTCCTTTTTATCGGTCGAAAGGAATTTGATGCGGTGTTTTTTTTGGGCTCGCCGAGGGTCCAGTTTCTGCTATCATCGGGCCATGAGATATGTACTTTTCATCGCGCTTGGCATTTCCCTACTGCTGACTGGCGGCGTGCACGCCGACGAAGCCAAGGGATTCGCGAAAATTGTCGAAATCTGCAAGGCTGGCAAGGAAAAGGCCGTGGCTTGCGAGAAGGCGGTTTGGGATTTCGCCGATGTCGTCAAGGACGACAAATTGACGATTGCCGAAGTGTCGCGGCTCATTCGCGGCGGCGCTGTATATGCCGAAGCCGAGATCGCAAAAAAACAAAAGGCCCAAGGGCAAGCGGCGACGGGGTTGCAAGGCCAAGCCGTTTTGCTGGGTTACTTGCTGGGGCCGATGGCGGCTCCGATGATGGTTTACAATTTTGACTATGACGGCGATGGCAAGATCGCCCGCACGGAACTCTATGCCGATTATCCAGAAGGCAAGATGGTTGATTTCGTTCTCGGGTTTGCGGAGGGCGACTGGAAGTCAAAAGGCCTAGGCGTCGGGCAATTGCTCAGCATGCTGCCAAAGAACATCCTGGGCGGCGCCATGCCGGGATTGTCCATGAAGCCGCCCACGGCGAAAACGTTTGATTTTCCAGCGATTGGGGGCGCGGTGGCCGCGATGCCTAAAATGTCCGCAATGCCTAAAATGCCGGTGATGCTCCGCATCCAACCCTTGCACTTGGTCGAATGGACGGCCCAATTTGTTCGGGCCGGCGGCAAACCCCAATACAAAATGCGCTATACCTTGCGCAACCATTTGCAGAAAGACGTGAAACGCATCGATGGCACGCTCTGGTTCAAGGACAAACAAGGCCGACCGTTTTTCGCCGTCAAAATTGCTAAAACCAAGGGCGTGAGAGAAGGCACGCAGGCAACGCTCGGCGGTGACTATCCGCTTGATCTTCAATCGTCCGGTCATCTCAAGCTCCGCGACATGAGCAAGCTGGATATCGAGGTTGAGATTAAAATCGACCGCGTTGAGTTTGGCGACGGCTCGTCTCGGATGTTCTAAGGACTGCGCCGAGCGACGAGTGCGCCGCGGTCCAACTCATGGCACCACAACGTGTGGTCAGGTGGCCGATCAAGCGTTCAGTCTGGCTTGTCCATGGGCATCTGTTGCAGAAGAAAAATTCGCTTGGCACAATTATCGATTGCTGGAAGACAATCCGAGCCGTTGGCGAAATGACGATGTCGTCGAGTTCAGGAGTTATTTAAGCGCTCTGTCCAATCCGACGGCGCAATTTAGGGGGCCATGTTTTTTTCTTCCACCCGCGTGGCGGCCAGCGGTCGGCGCAGCGAATTTGGTGCGATTCCGGCCTTCAGTGCGGTCATTACGCCAACTGCTTCCCAGTAATTTTCCACCATATGCAATTGGCCCGGCGCCCAGGGCAGCGCTGACAGGTCATTTTGCATCAGGTTGTTATTCTCGCGCACGGCGATGATCGGGATTCCCTGTTCCAGTGCCGCCAGCGTGGGCAGACCAAGGCATTTGTCTGGAATCACAAGGCACGACACATCGGCCACCGTCAACAAGCCGGCCATTCCCATCACTTTGGGGTCCGTGATGATCCGCGGGCTACGATGCAGGCCTTTCAGCATGCATTGAATAAATGTCAGCGACACGGCCTCGGCGGCGAGCCTGGGCTCGACCAGACCTAAGTCGAAATTCGCCACCTTGTGGTTCTCAAGCATGGGCGAATGGGCCGTCGGAACATCATAGAGCAACGACACCGCATGGGTCAGCATCGCTTCGACGCCCCCCCAGGGATTGATCATCTCGCCGTCGCCCTGGAAATACGCTTCGTGAATTTCATCATTAAGGTCGATGACCGAGGCGATGGCCACTGCATCGAAGGCGCCGTGATTCTCATCGATTACCGCGCGGATGCGCTCTAGCCCATTGATCTCTCCGGCGGCCCTGCCCGAAGCCGTAAATTCCGCCGCCATGCGAAGCGGGGGGGCGAGCTTGACGACGCCGGCGCAGTCAAAGCCATAGGTGGCCCTGGCCGCGCTCACCGCATTGACGGTATCGTTTGCGAACATCTCAATCTCGTGGGCATCAATGATCACCAGCACGCGATTTGCCCGCACCCGCTGCAATGCCGCTGTTCCCATCATCATCCGGGTGATCGAGCTGCCCTCCACATAGAGCGCGTTCTCCGGCATTTCGTTGAGATCGGAGGCATTAACGACATTCGGATGGGTGATTAACACATCGCAGGCCTCGGCGAGAACCCGTGCGGCGGGGGTCGCGTCCCCGGCGTGTCCACCGATCTCGGCGCCGATGCCGGTCGGCACTAGGAAAACGGCGTTGAAGGCATCGGTGCGCTCGAACTTCCGCGGCACCAATCGAAAGATCGAACTCAGATCTTTGGCCACCCCGGAATCTAACCCATCAAGCGTGCCGAATTCACATTCATAACCCGCCTCATCCATGCACGTGATCGCGAAGCGCACCGGAACGGTGCCATCGTCGAGGTGCGATTTCACCGCCTTTTGAATTTGGGCGCACAAATTTTGATGACCCGGTGACGCCGGGATCGTCATGCGCTGTTCGATCATTTTCATGCGCGCAACCTCAAACCCGATCGATGAACCTGGCCGAACACTCGGCGGCGCCGAACCATTCGATCGAGAATTCCTCTGCCACATTGGGGTCGAAAGCCTTGCACGAAAACATGTTGATATAGACCGCGCGCAATTGGTCCAGCGTATGGATGACGATGGAACTGGTCAGGATAAACTGAACGGCCGACGTGCCTTGGGTATGCGGCAATGTTTGCTTGTCTTCTTCCGGTACGCCGATGTCGTCCCAAAAATGCAAATCTTCGCGTTGCATATCGATAAGCACGCAAAGGCGTTCAAAATACGCCGAAATGCTTTCGCGGGTGAATTTCGACGCGTCGCAGCCGTGCATGTCGAGGATCAGCTCAATGCCGTACTTCCTCGTCACCCGTCCAGCCGTCTGGTCGGTGGTGCCGTCGCTGTCAATCATGTTCGCCCAATCCGATAATCTCTAGTCCGATATAATCTGGGGTCATATAGCATTGTTCAGTCCGCGATCACATGGGGAACGATGCGGGCATTTCTGCCGGTCACCAAGGTTTTGTCTTCGCGTATGCACAATCCAACCGCCTTGCTGGCCACCAACCAACACCCAACCAGTGGATAATGGCCGCCAAATTCCGGCAACGGCTGGAAGCCTTGTATGATATGTGCATCGTCTCCGTAGAGGCCGTCGGTGTGGTGGAGCGTCTTGCCACCACGGACGATCTCAATATTGGCCCCCTGGCGCGACAACATGGGTTTGCGGACATAGGTGCCGGCGTCTGCAAATGAGGCGGCGGCGGGGTCATCTTCAAAAAATGCCGGCAACAGATTGGGATGTCCTTCGAACATCCCCCACAATAATGCCAGCATGCCTTTGTTAGACAAAATTGCCTTCCATGGCGGCTCAATGAACTGAACGCCCGATCTTGGCACATGGAGCCCAAAATCCTCATTCATGATCCATTCCCAGGGATACAATTTTATCAGGGTCGTGATGACCCGGTGATCAAGATCTGTGAAGCGTCCTTGATCGTCGATGCCAATGTCGCTCATGGCCAGAAAGCAAGTCTTTAGCTCGGCTTCCCCGGCGCATTCCTCAAGATATTTCAGCGTCTCTGTATCATCTTCAATATCCGGGTTGCATGCGAAGTGCGATAAGGCCCCGACACCCAGTTGCGGCAAAGCCTTCACGATGCTTTCGTGGACGTCGTTGAATTGATCGCTGTCTTTCGGAGCCAGCCCCGCTTCGATGGCATGCTCCAACCACTCCCATTGAAATACCGCCGTTTCATATAGCGCCGTCGGCGTGTCGGCATTGTATTCCAACAATTTTGCCGGCCCGTTGCCGTCATATGAGAGATCCATTCTCCCATAGAGATTCTTCTCATTGTTGCGCCAGCTCTCGGCCATGTAATCCCAAAAGGGTTCTGCAATACCGAGGCGGCGCAAAACCTCTTCGTTGCCAAGGGCGCGATCGACGATTTGAAAACACAGGCCTTCGATTTCTTCCGCGGCGGCTTCGATATCTTCGTCGACCTGGCGCGCCATGAATTGGTAGTAGGCGCGTTCATCCCAACCGGTGATGCCTTCGCCGGCGGTATACTCAAGGCCATGTTCAGCGGCCGCACGCGCAAGATCGGGGCGTTCGGTGACGGGAATGCGCTGCATGGCGTCTAAGGGCGAAGTGAAGTGGGGTGTTTGGTCATGTGGCGCCCGACCCGAACCTACGCCCGGATGAACCAAATCCACCGCGCCTGATGGTCGAGCTTTTAAAAGACGGACGGCTTGTGGCGGAACTGGCGACGCGGGTCCGGCCCGTCGTCGAGCCGGCGCTCCGGTTGTCGGCAGTGCGGAAATTGTTTGGGCTGCTGGCTGGCCGGTAAAGTGGCTGCGAGATCATCGAGCTGCGCCCGCCGAGCATGGACCCCATCATGTAGCCCATCATCAAAGGCATGAAAACCGATCCGCCGCTGGTTGTTTTGTAGGGTGCTTGCTCGCACCTGCCATCGCCAAAATCGGCCTGGCAATCCTCCTGAGACGTATATTTCGGTGCCACCGCTGCATGCTGATTGCGCGCTTCATTAAAGTTGGCTTCACATTGATCAGCGAGCATACCTGGCTCATCCTTGCACTGCTGCAAGCTTTCGAATACCGCCGCGTCGACTTTTGGTTCTTCACAGGCGGTCAACGCGATTAAGCTCACACTCATCACCAAGGCGGCAGGAACAGAATTCCAGCGTTTCATCGTGTTATCTCCGATTGGGTTTGACGTGGGTTCTCTGCCCTATGTGTCACACAATAGATGTACGTTTGTTGATTAGTTCGTCATCGACGCAGCGTTCAAGACGCCGCCGGCGAGTGAGGCAGCGCCAAGCCATAGACCGCTGGCCAACTCGCCTTTTTCGATCCGCTCTGAAATTTTGGGTATCGGCATACAGACGAGATAAAAAATTGTAATTTGGACGATCACAGCGACGGCGCCCCATAGAGCACAATCCACCAAAGAGCCCGAATTTTCGATCGCGCTGGCCAGCGGCACGCAAAAGCCGATCAGGCTGCCGGCAAAGGCGACGGAGGCGGCGGCGTTGTTTTCCCGGATCAACTTGATCTCCGGGTGCGGTGTGACCCAGATGTAAATGACCACATAGCATAGAGTGAGACCCACAGCCGTTGCCATATAGGCAAGGAACCAGGGCAACTCGTTGAGCGTAGCGCCAACTGTTTCCAAAAGACTTATACTCCCTAAGTCACTAATAATTATGAGCCCGAAAACGCATCTTAGAGGGTAACCAATCAAATGCAAATGTTGGCGAACTACCGTTAATCGTTGACCCGGCGCACTTCCACCAATCGTCGACAATTATCGCCCAGGTTCGCAAACCGAGATGGCGACAGGGTGCAAAAATGGTCCACTGCGCGACAGCCCGCAGGCAAAATCGTATCTTTAGCACAAACACAAAAACCAAATTTCGGCGAATATTATGACCCAGTTTCTCTATTTCCTTATTATCTGCACCGGTCATCAGCGTAAGATGTGAGAAAGGTTTGGCGGCCCTTCAACAGATGTGAAACTCGTGCTATGCTCATAACATTCAATACAGTCCAGTGGATCACTGGGTTGCAGCAATAAGATTGGCAGGTTGTCGGCTTACTATCTGTTGGACCAACTTAAAATGCAGTATCTGCTAGGGGATCAACATGCGTTATGAGTACATGACTTCGTGTTCAATGATCAGGACGTATCACCAGATGACGAACGCTAGAGGCCACGACGCACCCAAAGCCAGTGCACCTCGGCCGCGACGTTTGGCTGAATGGCTGGACGGAATCGGCGAGAGTGCGCCCCAGGATGCCCGAGGACCCGAAGTCGATAACTCTCAGGACATCGAAATAAAACCAGTCGTTTAATGCCCGCCTCGGTCACAAACGGAGATAACGACAGGACATGCAGCCTGTCCGTTATTGGGCAATAGGCAGGTGTAAAGAAAATTTTCTAAATGAAATGAAAAAAAACCTATTAACGGGTTGAGGTTCTGTTCTCATATTGCTATCTCTTGATCACATGTGCTGGCTAGCCGGCAGGTGCGGACATTATGAATAGGGCTTCGGGGCGTGGTTTCGATCATGCGCCGGAGGCCCCACGGGGGCGGCCGCCGAAATGTTTGGTGGGTTGTGAACGGGGGTGAAACTACAGACCGGTTCGTTTCAATCTCAAGCGGGATTGGTATGGCCGGCAAGGCAATCCCGCGTGGTGCATGGTTGCCGCCTAACTCAAGCGCGATGGGAATGGTGGGTTGGCCACTGCACGTGTTTCGCCTACAGAGCAGGTCGAAAAGTTGGTCGCAACGTCCGTCCGGGGGATGCTCAGTGCTTACGCCGCCATGTTAAATGGTGACGGTCACATCGCATGCGGACAAATGCTGACTAGCGGTGAAATCATGTACACATTTGTGCACCGGTCTAACGCATTGATCCAAAATGAATTTGCTCAATTTCGCCCGAGAAAATGCGTACAAATGATGACTTTTGCGGACGAATGCTGACTTTATAAAATCTCCTGCTGTAAGAGGTGCGGAGATCGGTAATTGCAGCAACGAGTTCGTTGCGGAGCGCGGGATGGCTGACCCGACCATCCCCATCCAGCTTGAGTTTGTGTTTCCAACAATTTAGACCGGCCGCTCTCCGGCGATGGTGACGCGGTTCATGTGGCGCCGGTGGCCGGCGTAATCGTTGATCGCGAAATGCATGGTGCAGCGGTTGTCCCAGACGGCCAGGGTGTTCGTCGTCCAGGTGAAGCGGCATTGGAATTCCGGGCGGATGGCGTGGTCATAAAGAAAGTCTAACAGTGGTTGGCTTTCGTCTTCGGTCATGTCTTTGAAGCGCATCGTGTAGATTGGGTTGATGTAGAGACTCTTGTTGCCGGTCTCCGGGTGGGTTCGGACGACTGGGTGTAGGGTCTCTTTGTCGCCGCTATCGTCGGGGTTGATGGTCATCGAAGCACTTTGGTTGTCATCGTCGGTGAAATATCCGCCGGATCCATAATTGCGCTCGGCGCTATGGACGGCGGTGAGTTTCGATAGCATATCTTTCATGCCGTCCGATAGGGCGTCGAAGGCGGCTTCCATATTGGTGAACAGGGTGTCACCACCGTAGGGGGGGGATTGCAATGAATAGAGGGCGGAGCCCAGGGGCGGCTTCTCATCGAAGCTGGCGTCGGTGTGCCAAACCCCGCCGAAGTTGTACATATCGCCGTCCTCGGGTTCTTTGACGATGTCGATGATGTCGGGGTAGTCATCGCGCGCCTTCACAAACGGCACCCGGTAGACTTCGCCGAACACGCCGGCGATGCGCAGGTGATCTTCGGGGGTCAAATCCTGGTCGCGGAAGAACACTACTTTGTGGTCCCATAGCGCCTGTTGAATTTCGGCTGTCTGGCTATTGGTCAGTTGGGATGACAGGTCGATGCCGGTAATTTCAGCACCCAAAGCGCCAGCGATGGATTGAGCGGTTATGGTTTCGTATGGCATGAGAATTTCCTGCGTTGGCGGTGATGATCGGCGAAAGCCTAAATGCGGCATTGGCGCTTGTCCACCGAGGCCAGCAATTCGGTTCGCCTCGTGAAACGCGGAATTGTTGGGTGTTCAGAGGTCCTTGAGGAACCGCAGCGTTTTGAGAAATGTGGTGTCAAATGACGAAGCTGAAGAGGGGGGGGAGCAGAGGGCATTGCCCGGATGCATGTCATTCAAGCCGCTATTGATGATGGGCCGTCATGGCAAGCTCGCGGTTGTTGACGAACCAGTCCACCGACCGCTCAAGGCCGTTGCGCAAACCGACCTGCGCTTCGAAACCAAGCTTGTCGCGCAATTTTGTACTATCACAGTTGCGCCGGGGCTGGCCGATATACGGCGTCGGCTTGAATGCCGGTGACATTTTTTCGCCGCGGACCGTGCCGACAATGTCGCAGACCATACCGGCCGCGTCACCGATACTGACTTCCTCATCGGTGCCGATGTTCAGTGGGTCGTGCTCGGCATAGCGCGCGGTGATCTCGATCAGGCCGCGCGCAATGTCATCGACGTAGAGAAACGAACGGGTCGGCGTGCCGTCCCCCCATACGGGCAATGTTCCATCGGTAGATTCGAACGCCTTGAGGATGAGCGCCGGCAGGACGTGGGAGCTTTCGGGATTGTAATTGTCGCGCGGGCCATAGGTGTTGTAGGGCCGCGCGATAGCGACTTCCAAGCCGTATTCTTCATGGGCCGCAGTCGAAAGAAATTCTTCCATCCGCTTAGCCCATCCATATCCGGCGTTCGTCGGTTCCGGGCCCGCGATAGTGCCTTCAGTCTCGGGTGTCGGAATGGTGCAATGGCGGGGGTAGATGCAGGCCGAGCTGGTGACCATCAATCGCTCAACCCCGTTGTCGCGGACAGCTTGCATGACATTCAAGAACGCGCGCATATTGGCCTGGAATACGGTTGCCGGATGGGTCGCGTTGTACTCAATGCCGCCGACGCTAGCCGCTAAGTGCATCACCACTGAGGCGCCTTTTAGCGCGTCAATCGCGGCGGCGCGCTCGCCGAGATCGACATGGCGAATATCGACATCGTTGGTCAAATGCGCCAAGAACGGCGGCGCGATTTGGCGGGTCGGCACCACGGGGTTGGCGCCCAGCGACAACAGTTGCTCAACAACATGCGAGCCAATGAAACCGCTGCCGCCGGTGATGCTAACGGTGCGTCCGGCGAAATAGGCGCGCGATAGGTTTGAAAAATTTTCAAGCCTGACGCTGCTGCGATAAATACTCAATGCCGTTCCTTCGTTTGGTGTGGATTAAATGGCTGGCTCATTCGGACCCAGATACTGTACTTGGTTGTCCGTTTGATTAGATCACAACGGACAGATCGAACTCAAAATGTCTTTTGCCTGGCTATAGTATTCGGTCGGGTCGTGCAGGCATAGTTAACTGCGGCTTCGCTTTGCTTTCCAAGCCCTTAGTGCCGGTTTACTCTTGTATTCGCCATAGGGAGGCGCGACCAGTATGAGTGACAATCAAGAAACCGGAACGCTTGCGGACGCCGAGGCCATGTCACGTTTGATGGGCGATTTCGCCGAGCGCTCGCAACGCATCGTCCAGTCGTTTTGCGATCGCCAGACCGCTGATGGTGGCTTTCAAGTCGCCGATCCAGTGATCATCGGTAAGGCCTTCATGGATATGACCGCCAAATTGATGGCCGATCCGCAAAAACTGGCGGAGGCCCAAGCTGAATTGTGGCAAGGATACGCGAAGCTTTGGGAAAACACGGCGAAGCGCATGGCCGGCGAAGAAGTGGAGCCCGTTGTCGCGCCGGCCAAGGATGATCGCCGTTTCAAGGATGCAGCCTGGAGCGAGCAGGCGATGTTCGACACCATCAAACAGTCTTATTTGTTGGCGGCGAATTGGATGCAGGGGACGTTTCGAGACGTCGATGGCTTGGATGATAAAACCCGCGAAAAAATCGATTTTTATACACGCCAGTATGTCGACGCCTTGTCGCCGACAAACTTTGTCGCGACAAATCCGAAAGTGTTGGAAAAAACCATTGAGACCAAGGGCGAAAATCTGCTGAAAGGGTTGGATCATTTGTTGGGCGATCTTGAAAACGGTCAAGGTCAGCTCAAAATTTCGATGACCGACACCGATGCCTTTACGCTCGGCGAGAACGTCGCCACAACACCGGGGAAAGTCGTCTATCAAAACGACTTGATGCAATTGATCCAGTATACGCCGTCAACCGAGAAGGTGTTTTCGACGCCGTTGCTGATCGTTCCGCCATGGATCAACAAGTTTTACATCTTGGATTTACAGCCGAAAAATTCACTGATCAAGTGGGCCGTCGATCAAGGGCATACTGTGTTCATCATCTCTTGGGTCAACCCCGATGAACGCTATGCGGACAAACGGTTTGATGACTACATGCTGGAAGGACCGTTGGCCGCGCTGGATGCAATCGGTGAAATTACCGACGAAGAGAAAATCAATATCATCGGCTATTGCATCGGTGGCACGTTGACGGCTTGCACACTGGCCTATATGGCGCATAAGGGTGACGACCGCGTCAATTGTGCGACGTTCTTCACCACTATGGTGGATTTCGAGGAACCGGGTGAGTTGGGGGTATTCATTGATGAAGAGCAACTCGCGAAACTCGAAGAGCATATGTCCGAGAAGGGGTATTTGGACGGGGGGCATATGTCCCAAGTCTTTAACATGATGCGTGACAACGACCTGATTTGGTCGTTTGTGATCAACAATTACCTAATGGGGCGGGAACCCCTAGCTTTTGATCTGTTGTATTGGAACGCCGATTCGACCCGTATGCCGGCCATGATGCATTCGCTTTATCTGCGTGAAATGTATTTGAATAATAAGCTGGTTGAACCGGGCGGGATTGCCCTTGCCGGCGTGCCGCTTGATTTATCGAAAATCGATCTTCCGATGTATTTGATTTCAACCAAGGACGATCATATCGCGCCGTGGAAATCGACCTATAAAGCGACGCAATTATATAAGGGTAAAGTGCGATTTGCGCTTTCTGCATCCGGTCATATCGCAGGTGTTGTAAACCCACCGGCAGCCGGAAAATATTGCTTTTGGACGAATGCCAAACAACCGAGCGATCCCGACGAATGGTTTGAAGGCGCTACGCAACACGATGGTTCATGGTGGCCAGATTGGCAAAAATGGGTAAAAAAATTCACAGGCCCTCAAACCGCCGCCCGCCAGCCCGGAAACAAGAAACATAAACCCATTGAAGATGCACCGGGTGCATATGCCAAAGTTCGGCTAAGTTCCTAAGATCGTGCGGAACTCATGAACGACACGCCTATCCCTAAGGCATCCGAGACGGCGACCAGCGAAAGCCAGGTGTTCGACCATCTGGAATTGCTTTCGCAAATGGGCCAGGATTTTGTCTCAACCCGTGATTTACAGTCATCGCTTGTCCGAGCCGTCCAACACATTACCGATTATGTCGGCGCAGAGGGCGGTGCGCTGTTCATGTTGGAAGACGAAGACACAATGTTGGAGTGCCAGGCTTGTGTCGGCGTGACAGAAATCACAGGCCTAAGGTTGCCGAGCGATCAGGGGATCGTTGGACGCTCGGTCCAGGAAGATGCGCCGGAAATCATTCGTGACGCCCAAAATGATCCGCGTTTCTACAAAGGCGTCGACAAGCAAACCGGCTTTACGACACTGTCGATCCTTTGCGCGCCGATGAGCGTCAAAGGTGAGCGTATCGGTGCCATCGAATTAATTAACAAGAAAAGCGGCGACGGGCTGTTCGATGACAGCGATCTGCATCTTTTGCGAGCGATGAGTGCGTCGGCAGCATTGGCTATTCACAATGCGCGCATGGCAGAAGCGCTTGTTGAACAGGAGCGATTGGCCCGTGAATTGGAACTGGCGGCGGAAATTCAGCGATCCTTGTTGCCAAGTGAGCCGGAAGATGATTTTCCGGTTTTCGGCATAAATTTTCCGGCCCGTACGGTATCCGGTGACTTCTTCGATTTTTTTGAACTACCCGACGGTCGCATCTGCTTCAATTTGGGAGACGTGTCCGGTAAAGGCATGAACGCGGCATTGTTGATGGCGAAGACCGCAAGCCTCTATCGTTGCCTTGGCAAGACTATTGAACATCCCGGCAAGCTACTGGCATTGATAAATGAAGAGGTCTGCGAAACCGCGGCGCGCGGCATGTTCGTCACAATGGTTGGTGGAATCTACGATCCGAAAACTGGAATTGTCTTAATGGCGAACGCCGGCCATGAGCCGCCGTTGCTGCATTCGGCAAGTGGTGAATTTTCGGAATTACCGGCGGAAGCGCCGCCCCTTGGCATTTCAACCATGCTGGTTGATGAAGACGGGTACCCCGAAGAGGAATTCGATCTCGAAGGCGGCGCGCTGTATATTTTCACCGATGGCGTGACCGAGGGGTACAAAAAAGACGGTTCGGAACTTGGCGCTGAAGGCGTGAAGGAAATCCTGTCAAAGCACCAAAAAGACCAAATCAAAGTTCGATTAAACACAATTGCCGGGAAAATTGCTCGAAGCGGCGAAGCGTTGCGCGATGATCTGACATTGATCGGTATCGATGGCGCAGCAGCGCAAGTCGCGAAGAAAGCAGCTGGGCAGTCCGAGAACATGAACGCGGACATTGGTGAAGGTGGCGGCGAGGGACAAGTCCTCGGTGCCGAAACCATGTCGTCATTGCGGATACTCTCGCAGCCGAACCGGCTAAAACTGGTTCGCGAACTGGTCGCTGAAACGGCCAACCTTGCTGGGTGCTGCATGGAGGACACTCGTGATTTGGTGATTGCCGTTGATGAGGCACTGCAGAATGTTATTCGCCATGCCTACGGTGGTGCACCTGACGGCGATATTGTCATCACCATGGAGCGCCAGAAAGAAGATCTTGTTATCTATGTGCGTGATCACGCACCGACAATTGATCCGAGTAATGTAAAACCTCGCGATTTGGATGATATTCGCCCTGGTGGGTTAGGCACGCACTTCATTCGCGAGGTCATGGATGACGTGGAATTTCTTCCGCCACCCAAGGATGGCGGTAATGTGCTAAGGATGGTAAAAAGAATTAAGCAATAAGAAGGATTTTTGGGAAGGGGTCCAAGGGTAGCGAATGAAACACGAAATTAGGGAAGAACAAGGGGCGTTGGTTGTTGCCTTTAATGGTGACATCGATTTGCAAAGCTCGCCCGAAGCTCGCCAGGTCCTGCTTGAAGCGGTTGGCAAGAATATGCCGATACTCGTTGATCTCAGCGGCGTTGGGTATATTGATTCGTCTGGGGTCGCCTCGTTGGTTGAAAGCTTTCAAACGGCGCGCAAGGGCGCCCAGAATCTGGTGCTTGTGTCAGTTAGTGACGGTGCCAAGCGGGTTCTGCAATTGGCGCGTCTCGATAAGGTTTTTACAATCTGCGACAGTCTCGACGACGGGATTGCCGCCGTCGGCTGAGCGTTGATTGATGGCCACTGAAAACGAACATAATTCCGCAGGCCGCTTTTTTGAAAACGTTGGCCGTAGTGCTGTCCATGGCATCGAGGAAGTGGGCAATGGCGGCGTTATGGTTATCGAAAGCCTCTATTGGACTATCTTCGGTTATCGGTTGAAGCAACCGGTGCGGATGAATGCCGTCATTGAGCAGATGATGGAAATTGGTATTACCGCGATCCCTATCATTGCCATGCTTGGCGGCGCAATTAGCGTCACCTTGGCCATCCAAGGGATTCACACGTTGCGTATTTTTGGTGCTGAAAGCCACGTCACGGCGGGGCTAGCATTTGTCGTTGTGCGTGAATTTGCACCGATGATCACCGGCATCCTGGTTGCCGGGCGATCGGGTTCTGCGCTGGCGGCCCGGATCGGCACAATGAAAATCAATCAGGAAATTGATGCCCTTAAAGTTATGGGGATCAATCCAATCCGATATCTGGTGGCGCCGCCGCTTATTGCCATGGTCATCATGGTGCCGTGTTTGACAATCATGAGCGCTGGTGTCGGTTTATTTTTGGCTGGGGTTTATATCAACGTTGAGCTTGGCATATCGTTGTCAGCATATCTCGATCAGGTTATCGACATCTTGAAAGTTGATGATGTCGCCCAAGGATTAAGTAAAAGCTGTATTTATGCGGTTGAGATAGCTGTTATCGGCGTCGTCAACGGCGCAGGTGTCAGAGGCGGCGCCGAAGGCGTCGGGAAAGCAACGACACGCTCGGTCGTCCAAGCTATTTCAGCAATCATCGTGACGGCCATGATCGTCGTGATCATGTCGACGGTATAGTCGGGGGCGGCGCGATGAGCGAGCAAGATATTGTGATGGAGGATCGATCTGCGGCCCAGAGCGTGCCGCCGTCTGTGATTGAGGTTGAAGACCTAGTCACTCATTACGGTGAGCGCGAAATTCTCAAGGGTGTCACCATGGAGGTTCGCGAGGGCGAGATCATGGTGATCATGGGTGGCTCGGGTTCCGGCAAATCAACCTTGCTGCGTCATTTGATGGCGCTTGAGCAAAAAACCTCCGGCACAATGACCATCTTGGGCCAGAATATCGACGATTTGAATATGCAGGAATTCACCGATCTTCGTAAAAAGCTTGGCGTCGCGTTTCAGGGCGGCGCGTTGTTCAGTTCGCTGACAGTCGGTGAAAACGTCATGTTGCCGCTCTACGAGCATACTGGCCTTGATCGCAAAACCATGGAAATCATGGCGCGCATGAAGATGGAAGTCGTCGAGCTTGGTGGGTTCGAAGATCTGATGCCGGCGGAGCTTTCTGGCGGAATGATCAAACGGGCGGCTTTTGCCCGCGCTGTCGTCATGGACCCACGGATTCTTTTTTGTGATGAGCCGTCTGCAGGGTTGGACCCGGCAGTTGCGTCGGCGCTCGACGAGTTGATCCTTAATCTCCGCGATGCCATGGGCATGAGTATTGTCGTTGTCACGCACGAACTAGACAGCGCTTTCAAGATTGCGGATCGGATCACTATTCTGGACAGGGGCCATATCTTGATGATTGGCACCGTCGACGAAGTCAAAAGCTCTACGAATGAACGCATTTATAACCTCCTCAACCGGGTGCCGGACGGTGAAAACCTTGATCCGGATGAATATTTGGCACGTCTTACCGGTGAGGAATCCGGGGTCGGGAACCAGCCTTTATGAGAAGTTCAAAAATTAATTACCTTGTCGTCGGCCTGTTCGTTTGCGGCATGATGGCCGCTCTAGTCGTCACCATTGCCGCATTGACCGGGCGTACTGGCGCGGTCGACAATTACTATGCGATTTACCGCAACGTCACTGGAATTAAATTCGGTACACAGGTGATTTTTGAAGGCTATCCAATTGGCCAGGTTGAGAAAGTGACGCCGCGACCTCAGGAAGGCGGCATGGTTTTCCGTGTTGATGTCGCGGTGGTCAGTGGCTGGAAGATTCCGGCAAATAGTGATGTTGAGATTGCCGCGCCCAGTCTACTTTCAGCGAAAACCCTGAGCATTCATGCTGGCACATCGAAAGCCGCATTGAAGCCTGGAGACGAAATTCCAACAGTCGGCTCCGCAGATGTATTCGGCGCCATGGGGACCTTGGCAGACCAGATTTCCGGGTTGATTGACGGGGAGGTCAAACCGCTTTTGCAGAACGTTGGTATTGCGGTCAAGGACATCAATAAATTCTTGGTCAGTGACGGCAATGAACTGGTCAAGGATGCCGCCGGGCTGGTTAAGGATTTGGGGGACCGAATTCCGAGGATCGCCCATCAGATCGAAACTTTCTCGACCAATATGTCGGATGCCAGCGAACAAGTGATGAAACTCGCCTCATCGAAAAATCGCGAGAGTATCGAGCGATTGCTGAAAGACATGAATGCGACTGTCGGTCAGGTGCAGGGCGTGCTGGGGACAATGAAGCAGGTGATGGCAAATTTGGATCAGCTTGTGGTAGAGCCAAAGGAGAACGTTGGGAAAATCTTGAAGGAAACGCGCTACATTGTCGATTCCGTGTCGCGTCATATCGACGCGATTAATCAAAACATGGAAGGCGCTGCCCGAAACATGAACGAGTTTTCACGTCAAATCAGGGCCAATCCAGGGTTGTTGCTTGGTGGTTCACCGCAAGAAGATAAGACCGGGAGCCGATAGATGGTGAGGGCCTTATTTATGAGCCGGAAGTTTAATCATACCTCAATAGAGTTGACGGCGCTTAGGGTATGGCGTCAGAGCGTTGCTAGAGCTGGCATGGCTTTGATAACCGTCCTCATCATTTCGTCGTGCAGCTCCGCGCCGCCCGTTCCCGAGGATCACTATTACCGGCTACAAGCGGTCCATGCGGGTGAGCAAAAAGCGGCCAAATTGTTTGCGGGCACCATTGAAATTGACCGCTTTGTCGCTGATGGGCTGACTTCCGAGCGCGCTATTGTCTACTCCAAAGCGGGTAGCCCGAACGAGGTTAAGGCACATCATTATCATTTCTGGATTAAGCCGCCGACGGTCATGCTCCGCGATGAACTCGTCAGTTTTCTGCGTCAAGCCAAGATATCGAAAGCAGTGGTGACGCCCGCCATGCGGGTGCGTGCAGACTATGTCGTAACTGGCAAAATCAGACACCTTGAACGCGTCACAGGTGAAAATGGCCGGACCCGCCTGGAAGTAGAACTGGGCGTACGCAATCCG
>Ga0233433_10000987_pt1 | contig 28976 bp, 12 predicted proteins | sample SI_122_August201_5_FD_179868 | JGI IMG/M metagenome (GOLD analysis project Ga0233433, IMG submission 179868) | Seawater microbial communities from Saanich Inlet, British Columbia, Canada - SI_122_August2016_100_MG | ecosystem: Environmental > Aquatic > Marine > Inlet | place: Canada: British...
GGTTGAATCATTAACACAAGATACTGTATTTAAATCTGTCGCAAATATAAGCAGCGATAGCATTGATGTACCTGAAAATCTAACAGTTTTGCCTGCACCATATAGATTCACAGCAACTAAAAATTTCTTAGATAGAAATATGACATTAACTTTTGGTGGTGGAAACGCAGATTCATTAGAAGACGATATAATACCTGATCCTAGCCAATTTTCTATTCCGCTTTATGGTAAGAAAATAAATAAAAATTATGCACTTGATCCTAATTCATTACTAACTGCAAATACCTTTGGCGTAGTCAGACCAAACACTACTGTTACAATAAAATATCGGCACGGAGGAGGATTAGATCATAATGTTGATGCACGAACAATAAATACTGTTGATGAATTATTTATTAATTTTCCTAAAGATATAGATCCTACAACAAGTTCTGGTATTAGAGTGAGTCTTGACGTTGTTAATTTTGAGCCTGCAAGAGGCGGATCTGACCCGCTAACAATTAATCAGCTAAAGGCTTTGGCAAGAAATTCAAGATCTTCACAAAATAGAATTGTAACAAAAGAAGATTTGCTTGCTAGGATTTATACAATGCCGTCAAACTTTGGAAGAGTTTTTCGTGCATCAATAAAAAGTTCAAGAAATAATCCTTTTGCAACAAAATTATACGTCGCAACAAGAGATATTGATGGTAAAATTACAATAGCACCTGATGCATTAAAGAAAAATCTGCAGACATACTTAAACAGATACAGGTTAATGTCTGATGCAATTGATATGTTAGATGCAGACGTAATTAATATTGGGTTAAATTTTGAGGTCTTGGTTGATAAATCGCTGAATAAAAGAATTGTATTGCAAGATATCTTGTCAAAACTTGTTTCGTATTTTAATATTGAAAATTTTCACATTGAACAACCTATTTCAATATCAGACGTAAAAAATATTATTTATAATACTGAAGGAGTTGTTTCGTTAACAATGTTTGAATTTGTTAATTTTAATGATGTTAAGTCTGAAAGACAATATAGTAAAACAGTTTTTGACGTAAAATCGTCAGAATACAAAGGTATTATTATGCCTCCCGAAGGAGCTATTTTTGAGATTAAATTTCCAGATGAAGACATAGTAGGTACTGCAATTTAGGTGATATAATGTATAGAAGATTAAACGCAATTTCAGACACATATATTACAGATAAGATAATTTCTGATAAAAGAAAAAAAGAGGCTAACGTAGGTCAAGCATCTACGCTTGATATTTTTAAACTTTATAATGTTACAAATAGCGGATCTGCATCAGAAGTTGTTGAATTATCTAGGGCGTTAATAAAATTTGATCTTTCTGAATTACGCCAACTCACAGGAAGCATTCTTGATTACTCACATCAAAGTTTTAAATGTCATTTAAAATTATTTGATGTATATCATGGTAATCCTACACCATCAAATTTTAAAATTGAAGTTTTTCCATTGTCAAGATCATTTTCTGAAGGTATAGGTTATGATGTTAAAAATTTTGGTGATACTGATTCGTCAAACTTTATTACAGCATCATACAGTGACGTACCGACACTCTGGTTTGGGCAAGGTGCAAATAAAAAAGGATTATTAGGATCAGACGATATTGATATTATATCAAGCGGAAATTTAAGTGATGGAAATGGTCTGCAAAATCTTTTTATAGAACAAACATTTGAAAGCGGAACAGAAGATTTGGTTGTTGATGTTACAAAGATCGTTTCGGCTACATTATCAGGACAACTACCAGATCATGGGTTTAGAATTTCGTTATCATCATCACTAGAGAATGATGACTATACATACTTTGTAAAAAGATTTGCATCTTCTAATTGTAGTGATGAAACAAAAAAACCAAAATTATTGGTAAAATATAATGATACTATACAAAATCATGTATCTGACTTTTATTTTGATTTAAGTGGTTCAGTATTTTTACGTAGTTTTGGAAGATCAGGTAATCCAAAAAATCTATTATCATCTTCATATCAGGAAGCAACTGGTAGTGATTCTATTATATTAAAGTTAATAACAACAGGTTCTTCCGGTGCGTTAATTACATCGTCTTTTGTAGGCTCACAGCACAGCATTGGAAACATGTTCGTTACAGGCGTTTATTCATCTTCTTTTGCGTTATCATCTTATGAATCTGAATATGCTTCATTGTTAAAAATATCCAGCTCAATTTCTTTTGAACCAATGTGGTTATCAGCTGACGGTACTGTTGCATATCATACAGGAAGTTTATTTAAAATGAAAAAATTAAATAAACAATCGTTTATAAACGTAAACCAAAGGCTTGTTATAAATACTATTAATTTACGATCAACGTACAAACAAGACGATTCTCCTATAATAAGAATACATGTAGATGATATGCTTAGAAAGGTTGTTTCATCAAAAATACCTATTAAAAGAAATAGTTTAATTTTTACCAACTTATATTATTCTATAAGAGATTCAATGACAAACCGCGTATTGGTACCTTTTGGTACGGAGACAAACTCAACACAATTGTCTGTTGATGAAAAAGGAATGTATTTTAAATTATACATGTCAGATTTTGATCTAGGTAAAAGTTATTCAATTGATATTATGATAAAAGATACTAATTCAGAAGATGTATTTACTGATGTAGGAGGCGCGTTTGTTGTTATCAAATAGCAATGTGAATATAGTATGTCAGATATAAAATCTTTTTTGTTAAACCAGCCATCAAAGTTTTATTCAGAAAAAATAAATGAGCATGGTGATGTTATCACTGAAAAATATCAAGAACAAGATAACTATCTTACGACAGGTTCAATTGCATATAATCAAAATATAAACAAGCTTGTTACAACACAGCAAATTGATGTAGATTATTCAAAATTTGAAAATCATACATTTTTTAATTCTGCACAAGCAAATGTTAATTTTGCATTTGATAAAATAATTAACAAATTTCCATTTGATGGAACACAATATGAAATACAACAATATGTTGATTCTTTGACTGGATTTGAAAAATATATTTATGATAAATTTGAAAAAAATATAGGATATTTAAATTTTTATGATAATGCATATATTTCAGTAAACGATAAATCTGGTGCAAAATTCCCCATACTTTCAAAAAACAACACAGGTGATCCTTCTATAGATCCTGATAATAAATCATTTACAATAGAAGCACAAATATTTATACCTCCATATTATGTTGAGCCCCTATTAGACAGTTCACAGATTATTTTTCAAAAACTTTCAGGAAGTAATAATGTTTATAATAACAATCCAGTAGAAAGAAAAGGCTTTACATTAATGCTATCAGCCTCTAGAGATAGTAACATTGATGAAGGTTTTGCGCCAATACACGGTCATGTTGTATCTGGCAGTGAGGAGCTGTTTATATCAGGTGGTTTGAAAAGAGGAGCGTTTAATCACGTTGCAATGGTATGTGATAGAGAACAAGAATTATCTCAATTATTTCTCTATATAAATGGCGAATTAATCTCATCATCAGAAAAAGTAAAAATAGGAAAATTTAATTCTGAAAATCATAATTTTTTAATTGGTTCAGGTTCATCATTTTTTTCAGGCTATGGAATTGACAGATCTACAACACCTCCAACAGGAATATTTGGGCATATAATTGAACCATCTCAAACGTTTAGCGGTTCAATTGATGATCTAAGAATTTTTCATAAAGTTAGAACAAAAAATGAAATAAAATCTTTTCAATTTAAATCAGTTTCACAGACAAAAGATAATGATTTAAAATTATATTATAAATTCAATGAACCAACAGGAACACTTGGAAGTTCTGAATCTTCGCAAATTAATTCTATAGTTCTAGATTCTTCAGGAAATTCTCTTCATTCTTCAATATCAAATTATACTCATTTGCTACGAAGCACAGGTTCTGTGTCTGTGCCTTTGAAATATGAAAAAAAATTATTTAATCCAGTACTGTTTCCTTCTTATACAAAGAATTTAACTTTAAATCAAGATTTACTAGTTTCTGCAAGTAAATATGATTCCATAAATCCAAACCTCATAACAAATTTAATACCGAGACATTATTTTTTAGAAGGTGAAATATTAGATGGTGTGGACGAGTTTGGAGATTCAGTTTATCCTTTGACGGGCTCGTCAATTCCTGGTACGGCAAGATTTGGTACAAATCAAATTTTAAGTTCACTTTTGTTTATGTGGGCTAAACAATTTGATGAGCTTAAAATAGTTCTTGATTCATTTAAAACATTGAGTTATACGAATTATAATTCAAATGATAACATACCAAACGTATTTTTAACATATCTAACGAAACATTATGGGTTTGATATTCCTCATTATTTTAGTGATGCAAAATTAGGACAATTAATTTATGGTGACAATCTTGTTGAAAACAACTCAGAGACGTCCCACCTAAAAAGTTTACAAAATATAAGATATCAGCTTTTGCGTAGATTTCTTGCAAACGTTCAGGAAATTATCAAAACAAAAGGTACTATAAATGGCTTAAAAATGCTCATACGTACAACAGGAATAGATCCTGATACGACGCTAAATATAAGGTTTTTTGATAGATTAAGAGCAAGTAAAATTTATGATTCATATAAAAATGAAAATGTCGTAATTAATTTTCTAGATATAAATTCAACAAATTCTAATGCGTTTATAACATCATCATATTTATCAGGCTCAAGAATAGAACCGGGATATCCTGATATTACAGGAGATTTTGTTAATCAAGGAGATAGTAGATTTGGAATCCATGGCTATTCAAATAATCCTAATGATGGATTGTTTACATCCGGATCATGGACTTATGAAGGATTATACAATTTTCCAATAACAAGAAATTATAATTTAACACAAAGTTTATCAAGATTAATTGTTACAGGATCAGATGTTGACGATACTAGCGCTATTGACAAAGGCATTGTTGCAAACCTTGTTGCATTAAGTTCTTCTGCACCTGTTTTACGTTTATATGTTAATTCTATGACATCATCATTACCTGGAAGTGATCCAACATTGTTATCACTTTCTTTGGCAGGCGCAAACATTTTTGATGGCAATACGTGGAATATTTCATATGGAAGAATAAGAAATGATAAATTAAATTCACATTATTCTTCATCGTATTTTCTTCGTGCAGCAACTGATGAAAACTCTCTTTATACAACATCATCGTTGCTTTTTGACTCTAATGAAACGAGCGTTTTTGAAAATATTGATTCAGCACTAAATGCTTACGGTGCGTATATATCGATAGGAAACGAACAAGGTGAAGATGTTGATTACGCTTCTGGTGCATCATCTGCATATTATTTTTTGAACAATACAAGTATTGAACCTACAGGAGAAGGTAGAGCAAAAGCATTTAATGGATTAATATCAAACATAAAATTTTGGTCTAAAGGATTATCAATTGATGATTGGCGTTCTCACGTGTTCAATAAAACATCATTAGGTGTAAAAGATCCACGAATTAATTTTAACTTTGTTACTATTGAATCAGGTTCTTTTGAAAAATTACGTACCCATATAGATTTTACACAAAATATAACACAATCAAATTCTGATGAGAAAATACAATTATCTGATTTTTCTCAAAACAATATTATGTTTTCAGGTTTTAATTTTGGTGCTAATAATGTCTTTACAACAAAAAAAATAATACAAAATAAATATCTTGTCCCTTCTATTGATGAAATAGGAGAAATAGAAAAGGTTCGTGTAAGAAGTTTTAAAAATTATGAAAACGTATCAGGCTCAATATTTTCAAAAACAGCACCGATTACAGAATTAGAACCTTCAGAAGAAGTATATGATGATTCAAGATTGTCGATAGAATTTTCAATTATAAATGCATTAAATAAAGACATTATTAAAATGTTCTCTTCTTTAAAGGAATTTAACAATTATGTGACATCACCTGAATTAATGTATTCAAATAATTATTATGATCTTGAAACATTACAAGATGTTTATTTTAATAGATTAACTGAGAAAATATATTTAAATAATTTTTCTAAGATTTTTAAATATATAAACTTAATACTCAGAGATATGATTCAAAATGCAATACCATATAAAACAAAATTTCTTGGAACAAATTTAACAATTGAATCACATCTTCTTGAGAGAACAAAAGTTAATTATAACACAGCAGAATCATATTTAGATGAAAGCGAAAAACAGCTTTCTGTAAATTTTTTCGATGATTTTAATAGCTCAACATAATAATAAAAAATGAATAAGCCATTTATTGATAAAAAAAAGATAAATTTTGAAAAAACATTTTCAAAACTATATGTTAACAAATCAGGCGTAGAACTAAATACTATACCTTCAACACCTTCAAGAATAATCACAATAAAAGAAAGAAATACTTCAAAAGTTATTGGTGATAATAGAAATGTTGATCCTGATAAGTTTAGGAACGGTGTTGAAATATTAAATGATATGCATAAAATGCGAGGCGTCGTTGATATATCGTGTGGTTTCGAAGGACATATACATGAAAATTTAATAATTGGCCAAAAATTCGTTTCCGAAGAAGACAATTACTTTAACGATAACAAGCAACAATATGAATCAATAATACAAAATCTAATTTCACCAGGTGATAATGCAGAAGGTAAAGTATTATCGTTCTATAGATTACATTTTAGTGGCTCTGATGGATATGGGTTAAATAAAAACATTCGTGAGACTACAAAAAATTTATATGATGAAGTAATAAATAAAAATGGTGTAATTAAAATTTTTAATAATGAATCAATGTTTTCTACAAATGTTTTTGAAAATGATGCATCACCAAACAAAAATATAGGAAACAGAATTACAGAACAGGCAGTAATTCAAAATCAAAAACAAGATAATGAAACATTTCTAGTTCCGTTTTTTGAAATAATGCCAAATACATTAATAATATCAAAAAGCATAAAAGCAAGCACACAAAAAAAATTAGATGATTATGTTGAAAGAAAAATTGGAAAAATTGTTTTATTGAATGGAAACAAAGAAATTGGCATAATATCATCAAATGCATCAGTTAGAACCATTAATAATAAAATAATACAACCGAATACATTAAAAATAGCTGCTGAAGAAAATGATTACTTTGATGAAACAGCATCAAAACATAAAACAATAAAAGTTAACGACAATATGGATGACGAATTAAAAGAAATATTATTATCTATGGCAAATTATTCAACAGATAATTACGTTGGTGATTCAAGTAAAAGTGCTTCAACAGGTTTTATATTTGATGATGCACCATTTGGTGTAGATTCAATCGCGTTTAGATAATGCTTTACAGTTAACTCAAAGTAAAGTATTTTATATATTTGTTAAAATAATGTGTTGTGAAATAAATATTTGAAGATGATATGAGTAAATTTAAGAATTACAGAGTTAAAAAATTTCAAAATGCAAAGTTGTATGTAACTGGTAGCGCAACAGAAATTATTAGTAATGAAACGCAAGTTGCTGAATCTTCTGTGCTTGATATCGGATTTGACTTTGTTTTTAACGGTAATGTTTATACAAAATATAAAGCATTCTCGACAGGATTTATTCAACTCTTAAATAGTGATATACAAGCAAATGCACTTGACACATCTTTAACTGCTCCTCATCCAAAAACACTTTGGGATTTTAATACAGATAATATTGATGGTACGACTTTAAGTGATGTAACAGGCTTTGCAGAAGGCACTGTAGCAGGTACACCAAGTGTAATTACAGGGATAGAAGGCCAGGCATATGATTTTGATGCGTCAGATGACACAATCGCTTGTACGCAGGTCGGAGGCGCAGATCTGCATCTTATGGATCCAAATAATGCATCATATTCTTTTTCTGCATGGGTCAAACCAGCGACAAACACTACAGGTTATGTATTTAGTAAATATTATTACCGTAATGATTCACAAATCGTTGATAGAGGATATTTTTTACGATTTACAGATTTTAATAGCGCAGACGCAAAAGTTAACTTTACAATATATGATCGTTCAACAATAGACGGTGTAGCCGCAACAAATATTTATGCAGAGACGGACTCACGTATAACAAATATTGCAGATGGAAATTGGCATCATATTGTTGTTACGGTTGAAAGTACGGATGGCACAGATCGTAAAGTAAAAATTTATGTTGATAATACTGCATATACTGACGATGAAGCCAATTTAACTACAAATTTAATGAGTACTGCTGTTCATGCAAATTGGACTACAGATGTTGCTAATAACGCATTTACACTAGGGAGTATTACAGGCGGCGGAAGTTTGTACGATGGTATTATTGATCAATTGGCTGTATGGGAAAATAAAGTATTAACACCAACACACGTAACAGCGCTTTATAATATTGGAAATCGTGGATTATCAGTTTTGCACGACAATACTGTCTATAATCCTGAGATTTTATATTCAAGAAACTCAAATATTCGTGGGCCTATTCTTGCACCGTGGTTAGGCAAATTGATAACCTGGCAAGGAACGTACGTACCAGCCGAAGGTATGGTGGACGCATATAGTTTAACGGACGGTATTGTAACACAATTAATATCAGAAACTGGTGTAGGTAAAAGAAAAAGAATAATAAGTTTTAGATGCAGAGAACATTTTGAAGATACAAGTTCGAATGGTACGTTATTAAATTTTCAAATTGTACTTCAGGAAAATACAAATCATATTGAATTTGTTTATGATGAACCCAGGCAAGACGGAACACCAAATACGCCTCTTGGCGCATCATCAGGTATAGGTTTTTCATTTAGTGACTATAGGGATATTTATGCCGATAATTACAAGTATGGTGGTTCAATAACGACACAAAGCATAATTCTTAACTCAACAACGGGATGGCAATCAAATACAAAAATAAAAATCAAGCCATATAAATCAAAAACAAAATTAGAAAATAAAAGACGTAGTCAATTTTTATTAGATCTTGATTCAGATCCTTATCAATATCCAGTTTTAAAATCACCTGGTGATAATGAAAGATTGGGTAACGTTACTACTGCATTTGATGATAGAAATACTATTTTTTATGAAAATAATGTAAAAGTTTCATATCCTATGAATATTCCTGAAGGATATTCTAACATTAATCCAAAAGCTGCTTCTCTAACTATAGGCACAGGAAATATTGTCAAAGGCGTTTCAAGTGGCAAACAATTTTTAACATATTTAACACACAGTTTACCTGAATTAATTAAACCATTTAATGACACAGGTTTATACGAAGAAAATATAACTGATACTTTTTTCTTGACGGGAAGCAATGTTTCTGATGTTGGTGAAGGTTTTGATTCTCCTTTAAAAAGTAAATCAAAGGTTGTTTTAAAATTTCCCGTAGGTTCTTCAACATCACTTCATGCAACTTTACCTACTATAGCATATTATAATTTATCAACTTACACGTTTGATATAAAAACGTATGCATCGGCAACATTGCAAGGGAACATGATGGATCCTGATGGAAGCGGCACACAGACAATTGGAACAAATCATGTAGATGAAATTCCATATGTTACTGCATCAAATGGTGTAATAAATCAGGATGGTGTAATAGGCGCAGGCCATGACTGCATACTATTTAATTCTTTTGGTGTTCCAGTAAATACAACAGGTAAATTTATCTTTAATGCTGCAGATACATTTAGATATTCAGGTACCGCATCACCAGAAGAAAATCCAGGAAACCAATATAGTATTTTTGATAGCCCAAGAGATTTTACCAAGGCAGGCATATATCAATATGCAGTACCTAATAAGCTTTATAGCTCTTCATTAAAAGAAATACAAAATATACATAAAGAAATCGTGTCACCGCTCACACACAAAAGCTGGGCTGCAACTGATTCGCAAAAAATTATAATGTCATCAAGTATTACAGAGCCCTTTTTGCTAGAAAAAGCAATTATTAAAGTTCCAGTTAGTGCAGGAGATGGATGGTTTGATGATCGTACAAGAGCACTGCACGCAGGATTTGATTTTAAATCTTTTGATATAGGCGGTCCTGCAGTAACTGTTTCATTATTAAGGCAAGACAGAGATAACATAAGAGAAATTATTTTATCAGGAACTATTATACCAGCAGGTGATAATGAATCTCGTGTTACTGCAGGAAATCATGACGGAACGCTAGGTATTTTGGAAAATACTGATTGGGACAACGGTTCTGCAGAAACAGATTCAAATAATCGTGTATATACAAATTTTTGGAACGGAACTTCTACATTTTCAAATAATAAACGAAATTTAGGTAATTTTTACACAACATCACCTCCATTTTTATCAAGAACTGATTACGGTTACGCGGGATTTAAATCTTTTTCAACGCCTTCCGTAATAGTTAATCCAGAGATAGATCCTAGAACACTAGCAAAATCATATTCTGGTGATGTTATTCTATCGACAAAAGCAGGAGTTGTAAACGGTGCATATCTTGTTAATACGACAACAGATTCGGTAACGTCTGGTTCAGATGTTGGTTTAAGTAATGCAAAAATATTTCAAGTTAGCAACCTAGGCAGGACAATGAATACTGTGGCTTCTGCAAGAAACTTACTTGCAGGTGAGCTTAGAATGCCTAGCTATCAAAAAGATAATGATTTTTCAGCAGGAAAAAATTTAACTCTATCAGATGGATTATATCATCCTCCAAGGGTTTATTATAGATTTACTCCTGATGAAGGTGCTGAGTCTGGCGGTAGTTTTACTGCAGTGCTTGATTTTATGTCAGGATCAAGCTTTACTTCTTTTGAAACAACAGGCTCGGGTGGCGAAGTATCAACTACTGGTATTTTTAATCATACAGTTTCCGACCGTGATACAATATATTTTCAATCAGGTTCAGGAGACGGATTAGTTAGACCAAGTGCAACAAATTCAGATGCTGATTATGACATATTTTCTCTTTTTGATGGAGCAACAGACGACATAGCAAACAATGTAAAAAGAGGAAGAAGCATTTCATTTTTTGCAAAAATTGAATGTGCACCAGTATCACCTGTTTCGTTATTAGGTAGGGAATATTTTCCAGGAACCGCATCAAGCAGATACGGCTGGAGATTAAAATTAAATTCAGATGCAACAATAAGCTTATATGTTTATGATACAAATGATGAACTTGTCGAAATAATAAAAACAACTTCACAAATAGATGATAATCAATGGCATCATATTGCACTTACTCTTGAAACGCATGGTATTTCAAATGATTTTGGTGATCTTTCACATGCAAAAGTATCAAAGCTAAGATTATATGTTGATGGAGTTGTGCAAGGTATTCCTCTTTTTTATGATGTAAAATTTGATTCTACAGGTACTGGTGACGTAGTATACGTTGCCCATTCACCTGATGGTGAATATGCGCAGCTTTATATGGATGAATTGGCTTATTGGAGCAACGCAGCACTTTCACCTTTAGAAATCAGCGAAATATACAATGCCTCCCAAGGTGGCTTACCTCTTTATAAAACAAGAAGAGGTAGTAGCCCTGTTTATCAATACCTTGAATATACTAATTCGCCTTATTTATTATTACCTACGGATAATATAATACTTGCAGTTTCAAAAACAAGACCAGTAAGAACGACTCCTGTTCCTGATTATAAAAACCTAGTTACAGGATCACATGATTTTACGTTAAAAACAGGTGAAATCGAAATTGCACTATATGGTTCATACGTATCACAAAAACGTCAAAAATTTACAGGGTTAAATCAACATTTAACAAATCTTTCTGTTCATCATGTAATTGGTGATGAGCCTGTGCTTGATCAATTTGATGTTGAGCGAACTCTAATTTTATCAGGAACATATATTGATAATATCATATCAGGAAGTATGGTCGACGTATCAAGGGGTCGCGACCCTGGTAAATTAATCTATACAACGCCAACAACAGCAAATCAAAGAAAAGTAATTGGCAGTAATACAAATTATAATGATCAAAGGTTTCATGACAATATACATTCAGCAACAGATCCTAGACATACTTCGAACGCAAGTTATCATTTACGCTTTAGATTTACGGGTTCACTAAGAACACCTCATAGAAATAGTGTATTTTATGATAAATCAGAACAGTTTTATGATACATTAATGCCTTCATTTGAAAAAATGTTGAACAAACTAGGCACTAATATTTTCTTGTATGATATTGACAACGGAATAGGATTTCTTTCTGCTGTTCATAGCGAAGGTGCAGGAAATTCAGCATATTCCTCAGCAGCTGAAGCACAATACGGTTCAGATGTATTTAGGCCATTAAATGATTGGTATCACAGATTTCCATTTGAAAAACCGTTTAATGATTTAAAAAGAGTGCAAGATCCATTCTCTAGCTTTTTTGGTCTTGGTGTTGATGGAATTCCAGTTTCTAACACGGGTAGCAACGGTAATTTTAAGGTTAAAACGTTGCGTGTTTTTCAAGAAGGGTGGACTGACACAAATACATATTTTGATAACGGCCCCGGCGGTACAGACGACATTCTTGATTTTAACATATGGCGAAAGTTTTTTTATGGGTTCGGAGATGAAAATACATATTCGCGCGCCTATAAGCTTACTGGTTCTGTAGGAAATAGTTGGGATATAAAAGGAAACACGAACTGCCCTCGTCATTACGGTACAAATGGTACAAATCCTGTTGCACCTATTTTAATTCGCGGCTGGAAATATGGCATTCAAAATGGCTTTCCCGAAAATACAAATGCAGTATTTAGACGAAACAGTTATGGCCAGTTCAGAGATATGTTAGAACAGCGTCATGATGGAAAGTTTTATAAAAATGAAACTAATTTACCGAATGTTCTAGGCAAGGCCACGGTTAACACATCACCAGTACAAATAAGGTTTGTTGATTCTGAAGGAAATATTGTCAAGCCAGGAAGCACAGATTCATCAAATCAACATTTTGAAGCAACATCTTCATTACCTTATTTTGATGACGGTGCAGATTACGAAAGAATAAGAAATCGTGGACCTTTACCTGTAACTGTTGGCGCAAGAACGGTAAATGAATTAATAGGTTTAAATTTTAGGTCTTAGTAATGCCTCACCATAATAGAAAAATAGAAGTTGAAAAATCACCTTTAATTGTTACTCGAGATGTCAAAACAAACAAAGTAACTAGTGTAACAATACCTTCTAATTTACAAGTTGGTTCTAATGCTTTTAAATCAAGCATTACAGTATCTGATTCTGTAACTGCAAAAACAGGATTTTCAGGATCTTTAACAAAACTTGCAGATGGAACAACAGATTATCTTCAAGCAGGTAGTAATGTTACAATTACAAAAAATTCTAATGGTTCTATTACAATTGCATCAACTGCGTCTGGCGGTGGTGAAGTAGAAAGTGTAACTGCCGGTACAGGTCTTTCAGATAGTGGCACTGCAGCGGAGCCAGAATTAGAACTAGATTTAAATGATCTAACAACGTCAACATCTAATGGTGATGGTGATTATTTTGCTGTTGTTGATACTGGCGGTGCTCAAAAGAAACTTACTAAAAGAAATATTAATATCTCTGGGTTCAATAACGATTCAGGATTTACAGACAACACTGGCGATATTGAAGGTGTAACTGCAGGCAATGGACTTACAGGTGGCGGAACATCTGGTACGGTAACACTTGATCTGGATTTTTCTGAGTTAACAGATATGACCGGAGACATTACTACTGCAACAGAATTTATTTTGCAAGATGGTACAACCGAATCCCGCAAAGCTGCATCTGAAATTAAACTTAGTAATTTCAATAATGATCGTGGATGGACGTCTAATGCTGGTGATATTGAAGGTGTAACTGCAGGAACAGGTCTTTCGGGTGGTGGATCATCAGGCGCTGTTTCTTTGGCTCTTGACGTTTCAGAATTAACGGCACTCGGCGCTACTGCAGACAATAGTGATTATGTAGTTATTGAAGATGTAACGGATAATTCAACAAAAAAAGTTTTAGTAAGTAATTTGCCTAGCAGCGGAGGAGGTAGTTTAACTTGTGGGTTTCAAGCGTACATGTCTTCAAACCAAAGCGTAACAACTTCAACTGCAACAGTTCAATTTAATTCAGAACAATTTGATATCGGCTCAGATTTTAATACTTCAACATATACATTTACTGCGCCATCAACAGGCAAGTATTTGTTTAATGTATTGCTTTGGTTTAACACGATACAGAGTGCCGTTTTTTATTATGATTTAACTCTTGTTACATCAAACAGAACATACTCTCTTGTTTCATTAGACGCAGGAGGTTTTGATGCAAACGTTGCTTATTATACAATGCAAGGTCATTTATTAGTAGATATGGACGCTTCAGATACTGCAAGCGTAAGCATACTACAAGGTGGCGGAGTATCAGGAACGACAACAATACAGGCTACAAACTTTGGGCTTAGGGCTAGTTTATTTACGGGTTATTTGGTAGGTTAGGCTTATGAAAATATTAGAAATAGAATTAGATGAATTTGATGAACAGATTTTAAAACATGATATTGTTGATGTTAAAAAATGGGTACAGGATGCCTTATTAGGGAAAATCAATAACGTCACAAAGCGCGCCCTGAATGAATGCCAAACAATTTTAATTAATGATCCTGAAATCATTTCAATACCAGCAACCATTAGTGGTTCATTGTCTTTATGGTTCTCTAGGCCGTATTATCAAAATAAAGAACAAAGGCTTTCTGGTTCGTTAGATAAATGATAATAAAAACAGTATATAATAATTAATATTAACATGTCAGGCATATTAAATACAAAACAAAGAATAATGGATACAATCCTCACCCAAGAAGGTAAGAGACAGCTAGCAAGTGGTGAGCTCCGTCTTAACTTTATTACCTTTACTGATAATGCCACATTCTATAAAAAAGATCTTGTAAGTGGTTCTGCAGACGCAAGCCAGAGAATTTATCTTGAAGCATGTAACTTACCACAAGATCAAATAACCTTTGAATCACATGATACAGGGCAATTAATGAATTTTGTCGGTTCTGATGAAAAAGGGTTTAAAGTACTAAATGGCAAGCTAATATCAGGGTCGACATATGTAACATCAAGTATATCATCAGTTGCAAATGATTTATTAGATTCATCATTGTTAGCATTTAAAAGGTTACAAAGCATCGGAAGCAAAGATATATTTTTTGATGACAATACCTTTGAATTAAGCGAAAATGAGATATTTTTTGATATTACTGATAAAACACCCTTTAAAAAAGGAGACGTTGAATTTAATGCAAACATTGCAATAGCGGAAAACCTATTTAGTGATAGCAGACTCACAAGAACTCCTAATTACAAATATTTACCTCCTGTTAACAGGCAAAGTACGAATTATCTTGATAGTGATATAATTGATCTACAGCCTCTTTCTAATTATCCAAAAGTCAATACTGTTTCAGAAAAGGATAATATTAATATAATTCGTGAAAAATTATTTAATATGGAATCCATAGGCTATAAAAAAACTATCAACTTTATTGAAACATCAAGACAAAATAACATTTTTTGTCAATTTTTTGAAGCTTCAAATTCTTACATAAATAAGCTTGATATCATTGATTTTGGCATAGTAGAAGAAAAGAAATATTATTTTATTGGAAAAATATTTAACTATAATGGTGAAGCAAAATTTATAAATTTGTTTACACTTGTTTTTGAGAATTAAAATGCTTATATCGTTACCAAAATTAAAAAACATTATATCTATGACAAGCGAAGATATTTCTTTGCTGGATTATGATGACGAAACAAATATTTTAACATGTAAAATTTCATATATGGTTGATCAAAAATTGTTTGTGCAAAACAATGTCAACACTGCATTAATTTATGTTTATTCACAACGCCAAAAAAATAATGAAACATTAGATCTTGATGATATCGAAAAATCTGATTCAATTTATCATTATATTGCAGAAAAAAAAGATATACAGTTAAGAGATATTTCTGAAAACGTAATATCAATAATTCAATCAGATATTAATAGTAAGATTGATAAAGATGATGCAAAAAAAATTATAAATGATGAAAATTTTAACATTATAAAAAACAAAATTACGTTTAAACGTGTTTCAACACTTATAAATAACAAAAAACAAAATACAATTTTAAATACGTCAAAAAAAAATAAAGACAAGTATTCAAACGAAAAAAAACAAAATAGATCATCACAAATTTCAAAAATGCTTAGACTAGGCGCTGATCCTTCTGACGTTGCTTTTGAGAATTCTAATGATACTTTGCAAAATAATTTTTCTGGAACATCAAGAATTAAAACAAAAAAATATAATTCACAAGAAGTCTCAGATACAATGTCAAAAATTTTTAATGATATAATTGACGACAATAATTCTGATGATATCTTAAATAAAAATCCCGTTGATCTAATTGCAATTAAAGAAGATATTGAAAATAATAATTTAATTATTACAGAAATACTTAGTATCGACTTAAGAACCGTTTTAGATAATAATCTATATATTAATCTAGAACTTCTTGATAATTTTGGTATTCCTATTGATTCTATTGAAATAATAAAAAAAGATGTTAGTTCTCAAATTAATGCGTTAAGTAATAATTTGCCTGCTCCTGAATTAACAATTACAAGTGATTCAGAGCAAAAAAATATTATTTTGTCTATTAATAAAATACACAACAAAACAAAAAGATTTAATATTTATGAAAAAACATTTAATAAATTTAATTCAAGCATAAAACCAAAATTTAAAAAAATAAAAGGTGATTTTTTTGTAGCTGGTACAAAAAACATGAAAATATCTTTATATAACTTAAATGATGATACAAAAATTTACCGCGTTATTCCTGTTGGTACGAATAGTATTACATCTAATTCATTTGCATCAGCAGTTTATTCAAATGGAAAAGAGCTAAGCACTGTATCAGGAATTACATCAATAAATTCAAACGGAGGTATAAAATTAACAATGAGAAATCCTCCTGTTGATGCAATTTCTTATTGTGTTCTAAAAAGAAATTTAACAAGAGCCGCTTCAAAATCAAAATTTCTTCAAGTTTCAAAGTTTATTTTATTAGGTGAATCACTGAGCTTTTTTGATAGTGAAGAAAACTTACTTGAAAACGATATCTATGAATATAAATTTCGTTTTATGACAAAAAGAGGAAATATAATTGATTCACAAAATACAACTATGATAAAATATCAAAAGTTGTCGTTAAAATCACAATTAAAAGCGGTTACGTCACAACCTACGATTATACAAAATATAAATTTATCGTCAAATACTTATGACGTAAGTTTTGAACTAAACGTTGATATTCAAGAAGAAACTATAGATACTGTACTAGGATTACTAAATAATAATAATATATCAGAATATTTTTCTAATGAAATTGAAGAACGTAAGAAGCAATTTTCACAGCTTGTTATGTTTAATGTTGTTAGAAAAAATATTACTAATATGGAGCCTGATGTTCAATTTAACCCTGTAGGTATAGGAACCTTTATTGATAGCGAACAGTCCAGAAGTATTTATGCGAGCCCTCCTACTAAAGATGAGACGTATAATTATGTTGTTACAGCACACCTTCGACATCCTGATGAAATATTAGAACAAATATCTCCAAATAAAACAAAACCTTTATTTAGACATCGCAATGCATTGTTGTATGGTAATGTTTCAACTCCTGAAACAATTTCAAAATATTATCCTAACAACCAATTTTTATTCAGTGATTCAAGCGATAAATCAATTGTCACTGCCAAACAGGATGATAAATTTTTATCACCAACAATTGGTAATGTTTCAGTTTCTGTAATTAATGGTGATAAAGTATTAATCAAATGGTCGATGTCGTCAACAAAAGATTTAGATGAAATTGATCATTTTCTTATTATGAGAAAATCAAGCTCTGAAAGAACATTGACAATATTAGGCAGAGTACATTCCCAACAGAATAGTCAAATATTGTCTTACACTCATGAACTAAGCCCAAATGATTTTGGAACAGTATCCTATATCGTGAGAGGTGTGCTCAATGATTATATAGGATTTATTGAAAATGAATCAGAAAAAAGTGTATTGAGGTAATTTATGACAAGCCAGCAAGATAAATACATAAAAAAGTTTAGTAAGCATTCTCTTATAACAAAGGGTATTGTAAAAAAAACAAATATCGGTGTTATAGGTAAAAATTTTCAGCTTACTAATGAAACTTCTGCAAAGCAATCTTCTTCAACATCAAGAAAAGTTATATCTCCTGATACAATAGCTGGACTTTCTAAAGATTGGGAACGCACGCCTCTGCCGCCACCTAACGAATCTACATTTGAAGATAAAGATGTCAACAATGGTGACAGTCCTGCAAATGAGTTAGGTGAACAGCCTGATGAATATACCGTTGCAGAAGAAGCTAAAAAACCTTTTAGATCAGATATAATATCATTGTCTGATTTTTATCCTGCATATGCTAATCAAAATTCAATTGAACCAAATGAAGTTTCGGCATTACTTGATATACAACACAATTTAAGACAATTAAGTCATGAAGTTATTGAAAATTTTATACAAAAAGCACAAGATGATCCTGAATTAGGTGAAACTGTTAGGCAAACAAAAGAATTTTTTAAACTTAATATCGAAAACACAAAGCGATATTTAAGTGTTTTAAATTCATTATTTGAAGAGCATGATAGGCTTAATAATGCGTTAAATATTAAGAGTTCTAAATTTATAAAAGAAACATTACTAGAGAATTACTATAGCAAAAATGAATTTAATCAGGCATATAATACAAAAATTTTAATTCAAATATTTAACGAATTTAATTTGTTTTTGACACGTGGACCAAGAATAAGTTCTGCAAAAACAAGAACTATTATAAAAAAGCATTCTTATGAACTAAAAATAGAATCAGGGCAAAAAAAATATGCAAAAATTAATGACGCATTGATACCTTGTGATATTAAAAATAAGCGACAACCATTTATAGGTTTTGCAAGGCATGTTTATGGTGTTAATTTTGATGATACAACTAGTGCACCAGAAAGCCTTGGGTCAGAACCTCAAAACGCAACCGATTTTGGTCTTAACGATTCTTTTGAAGACAAGCCATATATAAAGCGAGCAAAGCAATTTATGGACTTAAGACTATTATGGAGTCCTGATGTTATTAATAATGATAGGTCTATGTCAGCTGTCGTAGCAATTGCAAAATTTTTAAATGATGAACTAGCGTTATCTATTGCATTAAAAGGAAGTAGGAATTATTTTCAAGAAGAGTTTAATGTTTTTGATACGGCTCCTGGCTCTGTTGAGCAAAATGAAATGGTATATGATAAAATTATGCCTGCAAATTTTGATATTTCACTTAATGATTTTACACAACTAACTGCAAAAAATAATATAAATGTTGTCCCACAGCAATCACAGTTGGTTGATAAATTTGCTTTTAAAACAGATAACAAAAAAATATTACCTTTTGAAACAGTTTCAATATCAACAAATCAGACGGATTTAAAAAATAAAAATTATCATTTTACACCAGGTAGTAATTATGCACTTGAAGGTATCTTGGATGGTTTTGGATTGAATAATGGTCATTTATTAGCTATAAATAATAAATTTCAAAATCTTGAAAAAGAATTTTATGGCATAAAAAAACTAGCAGAAAATAAAAATGAACTTGGTACTATTCATAAAGATATTTTGCATGAACATTTATCATTACTAAAAAGATTAAAAGGTATTGATTATTATGCGTATAAAAAAGGGGAATTTAACCCTAAAAAAGATCCTAATGCTCAACTAGTAAAGGAATTATCTTTGTTTCGTACTCTAAACGAATTTGATACTCATCCTTATTTTAATGAATTTAGCACCGAAGAAACAGAAACGCTTGCAGAGTATATGTATCACATGATTAAACCTGGATTTGATTCGCAAGGAAATTATTTAAGTGATGAATCTGCTGATAATTCATTGGCAAAAGAAAGGTTTAATCAATATGTTATTGCACTTAAATTTGGGTTAAATGCGTCCGGTATTCCTTCAAAAGCACACGATACAACTGGAAAAATTGTGTATGGAAAATCATATCATTACGATCATAACCCTTCAGAACCAATACCTAGTGCAGGATATATGTGTATTGATCCTGATGAAACATTTGATGATAGTTTTGTTGAATTAAAAAAATCAATGATTCGTGTTTATAAAAAAATTAGACAAAAAATGTTTTCATCAAAAGGACAATATGGGTCAACAATCTATTCCGCGACGGATGCAAATAATAGGACTGTTGCCCATAACATTTCAGAACATATACTTTGGGATTTTGTTTATTTTATGTATAAAAACATATCAACATACTGGAATTCATTTCAAGGAAAAATAAGCATTGTTACAAAAGAAAAGATTCTTGCTGTCGCTTCGGCAGATGAATATACAATTTACGAAAAGGTACCAGAACCCAATCATGACCCTAATTCAAACTTATACCCGTCAGCACTTGAAAAATCGTTAAGCGTAGGAATGTTCGCGAACAAATCGTTTGTAGGCGCAGATTTTTATTCTGAAACAGGTAAGTTTCACTATGTTTTAAATGCTGGTGATAATCGACATTATTTTGATGCAACATTAAGAACACAAGTTTTTGGAAACCCAGAGGGATTAGACATTGATATTCCAGCTAAATATAACGTAATAAAACAATTACTAGATTCAGGAAAAACTGCCGGAAGCCACATAGGAGAAGTTGGAAATACTGCAAAGCTTGTAAAATTGTTCAACTATTTTAAAATAGAGGATGATGAATTTAAATCATATATTTCATCATTAGACAAGTATTTTACAAAAATAAGAAATTCAGTCGATGCAATGCAAAAAAAGATTGACATGCTAAGCGGTAAATCACCTATCGATGGAAGCGCAGCAATCAAGAAAAGTCCATGGATGAAAGGTATTACATTTGTTAAAGATAATTTTGACAAACTTAAGGAGCTTGGCGTTACAGAAAATATAAATTTTGAAGTTGATACAATAAAAATACAGGCGTCTGCACTAATACAGCAATTATCATCTATTATTGATTCTCAATATGCGATACTTTATAACAAGCAACAACTTAAATTGGCAAATAAGGCATTGGACATACTTGAAAGCAAAATTAATGATAAAACAAATATATTTGTTGATGAATCAAAAATGCCTGAGCATGTTAAAAATACGTTACATGCAATGCTAAAACAATCATTATTTTTAAACAATAGAACAAAAATTTTAACAGTAGGAATTCCTCCTGGTTTTTCAAATAATCTTAAACAACAGGTTAAGCATATATCTGATTCATCAACAACAACATCAAAAAAACAACAAGATGTTATACAGCTAGAAGTGTATAAACAGAATGTTAAATATAACAAACTCGTATTTAAACCACTGACATATACATTTGAACTTTCAAGATTTTGCTTAGAGCGTGTATCAGGTGAATCGTCTATAAGGATAAAAAAGAATACAGATGATTTCAATAAATTGTTAGATTTTTTTCCTACGTTTAATTATGATTATGCAAGTGATATTATAGGCAATAAATCGTTTAAAGATATAAATCCTGCTGATGAACTAGCTAGTGATGAATATATCTTTTTATCTCAAGCAAAAAAAGATGATATTAGAAAGAATCACATTACAAGCTATTTGTTGACTTGGTATATGAAATATTTAATAGGAATAGATTTTGATGAATCAAGATTCACCGTTAACAAATCATATAATCCAAATAATTCATTGCAGGATAACGAATTAATACAAAGGCTATCAGAACAACTTGAATTAACAGAAGAAGAATCTGCTTATATGCGCGCATATTCAAGCAAGACAATATTAAAAACAGGTAAAACAGAACAAATAAGCATTTTATCTCCTAAAAAATACGAACGTATATTTAATATACCAATAAATCCAAATATGTTTGTTCTTGATGAATATAAAACTCAAAAAACAATGTCAGGAAAGCAGCAGTTTGAATCATTAATAAAAAGTACAAAATTATCTGCAAAAAATGATAAATTCAATGTGATAAAAAAAATACAAAAAATTAAAGATTTAGGATTATCATCAAAAGGAATGAGCCGCGGCAGTGGGCTATACGGATTTACTGATTATGAACATTCAGGAGGTGCGTATCGTTTTAGTTATCATGAAAATGACGTTGCAATGGTAAAATATTGGGTTGTAATTAAAACGTTATAAGCGTAGGAAAATATAATGTCTTCTATTAATTGGTTAAAAAAATTACAAGGTTACAAACAGCAAGTAAAAAAAGAACAGCTTGATTTTTTAAAAAAAGCTACAGAGTCCAAGCAAAAACATTTGCTTGAGCAACTAAAAAAAATTCAAAAACATAAACAAAAAATAGCTCAAGAAAAAAATGACAGTCTTATTGATTTTTTAAAAAAGACAACAAAAAGCAAACAAGAGAATTCTTTTTCAACAGATCCATCTTTACCTGTTTATGACATATATGTTCCTAAAACAACGATAACAGATTCTAAGTTTGTATACAATTTCTTCGTAAAGGATGAAAGTACAAACTCTGATCAGCAACTTTTGTTTGAAGATAATATAGTTGTTGATGATAATAGGCTTTCTAGGCTACCTAGATATAATCAAATTTCCATACAAAATGGTACCATAAGTAAAAGTATTTCTGAAAAAAATGTTACAAATTTTATAAAAAAACCTAGAGCATCAGGTGATAAAGGATTAAGAACAAAATTTGATAGTATTTTAACTGAATCAAATTTTGATAATAATAGGTTTACAGGATTAACATTTAAGGATGACGGTCTTGATGGAAAACTAAACACAATATTGCTAGGTGCTTTGCGCTCAAAGATATTTCTTAATACGTATGAAACAGGGCAAGATAATCTAAATAAACCAACACATGAATTTGATCTAGAAGATGCATCAGCACTTGATCTTGCAAAAAAATTAAATACAATCACAACAGATGATGTAGATTCAGATTTTTTATCAAATTCAATGACAATCAACAAAATTGATTACAACAAACTTTTTGATAAAATTAAAAATTTAAATATTCAATTTCAACTAAATAACGAAACGATTGACGATATTATAACAAACGTTATAAATGATCCTACATCACTTTATTCAGATGAAGCAATAACAATTAAGGAATATGCAGAAAAAGCACAAGAGGCAATAAATAACATGCCTGAAAAGCTAGTAAATATGCGCGATTATTACGCATTAGTTAACTATATTACGCTAAAATATTTGGTTGAAAATGAAGTATTTGAATCAAAAATTATAGGATATGTAATAAAAAAATATGAAGTAGTAGGAAATAGCCTCACCAAATTACCTGACATTATAATTGATAATCCTGAAACAACAAATGTTATTGATCATAAGGTAAAATATGGTACATCATATGTTTATGAAATAAAAACAATTGCTAGTGTTATTATTGAGTCTATTGATATATCGACAAATAAGCTTTACGCTGCAGAATTTTATGTTACATCGACACCATCTGATTATACAAGAATAGATTGTGTTGAATTTGAATCACCTCCTCCGCCTTATGACTTTAAGGTTAGATTTGATTATGAACAAGATTCTCCGATTTTAACTTGGGCATTTCCTCCTAATTCTCAGAGAGATATAAAGATATTTCAAATATTTAAACGAAAGTCATTAAATGAACCTTTTCAGTTGATTTCGCAATATGATTTTAATGATTCTGATGTTAAATATTTATTTGATGAAAACGTAAATAAGACAAGCATTCAAACGTTAAAATCTCCAAAATTACATTATGTTGACTATTCATTTAATAAACATTCAATGTGTATATATGCAGTATGTTGTGTTGATGCACACGGATTATCATCAGGATATTCAATGCAAACTCAAACAAAATTTGACGTAACATCAAATAAACTAATTACAGATATGATATCAATATCAGGTGCACCAAAACAATATCCAAATGCGTTCGTCGACGCAGATGATTTTGTTGATGTCATTAAAAATACAGGATATAAAAAATGTCATATTTACTTTGAACCTGAATTTTTAAGATTGTATCAAGGTGACAATAATCAAAAAAAGAAATTAAATCTTTTATCAACTGATAAAAATGACGGAAAGTATATTTTACAAATAATTAATACAGATAATCAAAAACAACAAAGTATTACAATAAAGCTGAACGACAAAACAAAAGATGAACAACAGGTTTAAAATAAATGTTTTTAACAAAAACACTTGTATTGTAATATATAATTTATGTATATAGATAGAAATATTAAGGTATAATTAGACATGGGATATTTAAATCATAGCACTAATAACATTATTCTTGATGCTGTTCTTACAGATCGAGGAAGACAGTTTTTAGCAAGAAACGACGGTTCTTTTAATATTGTAAAATTTTCATTGAGCGATGACGAAGTTGATTATACAATTATAGAAAAATTTGGTCGTACAGTTGGAAAAGAAAAGATTGAAAAAAACACGCCTGTATTAGAAGGCTTAACAAATCAAAATCATGCACAAAAATATAAGCTTGTTAGTATATCAAATGCATTTTTAACAAGACTTCCTTCTGTAGAAATAACAGGCGAAGGTGTTAATGCAACAGGCTCAACATTATCAATGGGTCGTCTTCGTACAATCAAAAGAACAATAACTTTATCTCAAACAATTGAAGATGAGCAGTCGATTGATGTTGAATTACGTGATCAAGTTTTTCAGATTGATGTTAATAATTTATTCTTGCAATTATCTGGAAGAGTTCCGGATACAATTGATCGGACAAATGTTGCATCGTATCTTATCACGCGAGATGCAGGTGAAACTTCGTTCGGTGGTTCTCAAGTAACTTTTACAATTCAGTTAAAAAATATTACAGATAATCAATTTACTGTATATGGAAATTCAAGTGATAAGACAACAATTTCAACACATATAAAGATAACAGGATTGCAATCAGGAACGGTTAAAGAATTTACTGTTAATATTTCAAAGAATCGCAATTGTACATAATTAAGGTAAATATAAAAACATGGCTATATATAAAGAAATATCACCAGATCAAATCAAAACTGCAAAGTCTTTTCTTAACCAATTGGTTGATGTTATTCAAGAAGACGTAAGCGGATCTAATACTAGACGCAAATATCAAGTTTTTGTAACTGGAGGCGTTGGTCCAGGTGTTACATCATCATTGTTTCAAACTATTTACGATCAAGATTTTAGTTTATCTACCGCAAACCCTATTTTTGATATGACAGTAGGACTATATGAATCAGGTAGTACTGTTACTAGTACGCAGACAGGTATTGATTCTGCAGGAAAATTACAGTTTCCTTCAAGTAGTTTAATGATGCGAGAAAAGGTTGATATATATCGACAATTTGCACAAACGTTATTAGGTAATGCAGGTAATAGCTTTTATTCATCTCATGATTCAACAGCCACGTCAGATAGAATTGATGAAGCTATGTTTATATGTTTTAAAAGATTGTTTGCAAGAGATCAAATTAAACGTGAAACTTTTGCAATGAATTTTTATATGACAGGGTCAAAATCATGGGACACATCAACAGCAACTGGTCAATCGTTTCTTGCAGAAGATGGCTTATGGGGTGATGAAAATCTATTTACGACATCAACATCAGGATCAGCATTCTTTACTGACATTGGTGCAGCAACTTCAAAAACAACAACGTTTGGAGGTGCAGTATCAAATATAGTTGCGAGCCATAACACAACAATTAAAGCAGGCTTGATATTTTATGATAGAGGCGTTGTCGTACTTGATCTAGCAAAGGCAATGTCAGGCTCACAACATTGTACAGGAATTGTTGATGCAGTCAACTCAACAGGAACAGAATTTATTGGAAAGCTTACTGCAAATCTTGCAGGCTCAGGTTCTGCAGGTGTTGTTCCGTGGAACTATAAAGCATCGTTTATTCCTGATTTTATGACTTCAGGCTCTATTGATAATATTGTTGATCATATTGCAACATGCAGATTTTCAAGCGGTTCTAACACTGCAATAACATTTCAAAATGTAACAAATATTAATTCAACACTTATATTTTGCAGAGCAGGCGCAGAGGAATTTAACTATTCTTCAAATCCGACTTATGTAAACAATCAAAACAGAATACGTGTTATTGATCAAGGTCAGGAAGAAAACCAGCGTACATTTACGTTTGTTACAGGTATAGGCTTATACGATGCAAATGATAATTTATTAGCAGTTGCAAAATTGTCTAGGCCTATTGAAAAAAATGATGAAAAAGACGTAACATTTAGGATACGATTAGATTTTTAATGTTATATGGCTGTTATACCTTTAACAAAAGACAACTTCGAAGTATTCACTATCGAAGGCCGGCCAACAAGAACATTTTCTTCTGGTTCTAATGGCATAACAGGTTCTGTTAATCCTTTCGGCAAAAATAGCAGTATAGAACGTAAAACGGTTCTTGATCAAAGCCAGGGTTGGAATGAAAAACAACTTGAGATTACGTTAGACAAAATTTCTAAAAATGTTAAAAATAATCCTTCAAATAAAAACATAAGCCCAGGAATACATGATTATCTTAATTTAATTAAAAATACTGCACCTACGATACGTGCAACCAAAAATATTAATGTAGAAAGACAGCAATTTTATCCTTCATTAGAGCAATCAGCGTTGGATAGGTTTTCAAATATTCTAACTGCAAGTATTAAAAATTCACATATTAAAAATACATTATTACCTTATTATAGGGTTGAAAATAGTGATGGAAATTATGCATACACAAACTATAACAGTTTAAATTTTTTTACTGCATCAAATGTACCTTCTAATACTGCGTTAATATATCCGAACTATCTAGATTCAGATGATTGGTTGACATCAAAACACCGAGGTGCAACGGGTTATGTTTCAGGTTCTTATAATTTACAAAGAGATTTTACATTTGAATTTTATATAAACCCAAAATATACACCTGATAATCCTACGATAGGGCCTGACTTAGTTGAATATAAACCTGGCACAATATTACATTTGTCATCTTCATATGCAATATCGCTTGTTTCAGGATCATCTGTTGATAAAAATGGTACTGTTGATAAATTCAGGGTATTATTTCAATGTACACAAAGTGCAGATATTCCTCCAGATCGTTTTGCATTTAGCTCAACATCAAATAAACCTACAAACGCCACAATACCAAGAGATTTTGCATTTATAAGTAATGATAACGTATTAAACAATAACAACTGGCATCACGTAGTAATTCGCTGGCCAGGCATTGTCGGGTCAGGAAGTTTTGTTATTGACGGTGTTCAACAAGGTAGTTTTGTAATACCTCGGATTACAGGCTCTATTAATCCACGAACTGCGTCTATATTATCTGCAGATCAAGAACAACCCAGTGTTTTATGCATAGGTAATTACCTTGAGTCGTCAGATAATCAAGATCCTGATAATTGGTTTTCAAAATTTTTTACAGAAAAGGTTTCGTCAACTGAAGGGCTGTTTCAAATGAATAATCATGCAACAGAGACAGAGCCTAATAATTATAATGCAAATTATCCTCTTAATGCAGAAATACACGATTTAAAAATATATAATCAGTTCCGCACACTAAACCAATTATATTCGTCATCCCTTGAAGGAACAAGTGACTTAGATAACATACTGTTTTATTTACCACCATTTTTTACAAAAGAATCACCGACAAGAGAAAATATTATGTTATCCTTGCATGAACAAAATGGTTCTAGTAATCCATTTTCATTAACGGAACCAATAAACCCATTTATTCATGCAACTGTTGCAGCACATGATATCAGCTTGGAAAATTATTGTAGAGATTTTTCAACAAACAGATATCCTAGATTGCTTCATTTAAGCGCCAGCACGGTTGATAGGAATCATATATATAACTTTCAAGAATTAACATCAAACGAGTTTTTATATAATCAACAAAGTCATCATCCAGCAACAGAAGTTGCAAGATCAAAAATGATGTTAAAAAGAAACATGACAATCATGCCCTGCGACAATGGATTGTTTAGGCCAAATTTTGAGCTTTTAATAAGTGGGTCAAAAGATTCATTTAAAACAGGTTCAATGTCAAAGTTTGTTGATGATTTAGGAACATTAAATCTATCTTTAATATCATTAAAAAATATTCTTTCAACTTCACAAACAGATCCTACAAGATGTACGTATCTGGCTGAGCATGACAAATTGCTAGGAATGTTCGTAAATGCAACAAATGATCCTAATTTTAGGCATAAGCTTCGAGGTTCAACAGTTGGTGCAGGTGCAAAAGCTGAAGAACAGTTAAACTCTAATGTCGGCAAAATTTTATCACTATATCAGTTAACAAATGATCCTAATTTTAACGGTACTGTTATATTTGATACAAGCGATATATTTTACGGAAATTCAATATCTAAAAATACACTTACATTAAGAAATAGTAATTACTTTTATCTTACAGGATCTGATTTTGGCCTAACAATTAAAGATAATGGACATGGAAATCTTTATCGTGCAGATAGCCTTACACCGCATGCAAAATGGAATTCTCTAGGTACCGTACTTTATAATGAAGGTCTTATTCAGCTTGTTTCTCCTCATGTAACTTTTTTTGGAGAAAATAATTATACAATAACGTTTGATGGTGAACATAATGTTCATGTGCTCAGAATTAATTCAATTGCGCAATCAGGAATGTTAAATTCATCATCAAACCCTTCATATATGAATGTTTCTGCGTCGAATAGTGTTAATGATAGAGATGAAAGTTTTGTTTACATTACCGGAATAAACTTTCATGATGAAAATCTAAATGTTGTTGCTAAAGCACAATTAGCACAACCTATATTAAAACAAACGG
>Ga0233433_10000992_pt1 | contig 28904 bp, 32 predicted proteins | sample SI_122_August201_5_FD_179868 | JGI IMG/M metagenome (GOLD analysis project Ga0233433, IMG submission 179868) | Seawater microbial communities from Saanich Inlet, British Columbia, Canada - SI_122_August2016_100_MG | ecosystem: Environmental > Aquatic > Marine > Inlet | place: Canada: British...
AGAAAATATTATTGATGAATAACTATTTATCAATTATGATGATTGAACTTATTCCTTGGTAGCTCAGTTGGTAGAGCGAGTGACTGTTAATCACCAGGTCGGCGGTTCGAGTCCGTCCCGAGGAGTAATTAATGATTAAATATTCTCTCCCTTATTATGTCTGATAAAACTTCTTTGATTATAGGATTCTTGGTACTGACATTAACACTAATATTAATAACTTATACTGGTATGTATTTTATCTCTATTCTGATTTAGATTTAAAGAGCATCTGAAAGTCGTTTCATAGCTTCTTTTAATGTATTTATGTCAATCGCAATTGATATTCTGATATGACCATCAGTACCAAAAGCACTTCCTGGAACTACTGCTACTTTTGCCACATTGAGCAAATGTAGAGCCAAGTCTCTATCACTATCTATAGTTTTACTATTTTCTATATATTTTATAAAAGATGGAAATACATAGAATGTACCATCTGTTTCTTTACAAGTTACTCCTGATATTTTATTAAGCTCACTCACAACATAATCATGTCTTTTTTTATACTCTGCAGTCATAATAGGAAGTTCTTGACACTCTGATGATAATGCTGCACAAGCTGCAGCTTGTGAGATTGAACTTGCACAAGATGTAGATTGAGACTGCAATGTTTTCATTTTTTTAATGACTTCTCGATTACCAGCAGCATAACCTATACGCCATCCTGTCATTGAATATGCTTTAGAAACTCCATTTAGGACAATAGTTCTATCTTTTAGGTTCGGGCAAACATTGACCATATTTTGAAATTTTTCTTTATGCCAGTGAATATGCTCATAGATATCATCAGAAGAAATATATACTTGTTTATACTTTTCCAATACTTTGCCTAATTGTCCCAATAGTTTTGAACCAAAATATTTCCCACTTGGGTTATTTGGACTATTAAGCATGAACAACTTTGTTTTATCATTAATCAGTTTTTCTAATTGATCAGGGTCAATTTCAAAATTTTCGTCATATTGTGTCTCAAGAAGGACAGGCTTCCCTCCTGAATAAACTACCATATCAGCATATGATACCCAATATGGTTGGGGTATAATTACCTCATCTCCATCATCTATCAGTACTTGAAGTAAATTAAAAATTGATTGTTTACAGCCAGCTGAAACAATTATTTCATCCATTTCATAGTGAAGGTTGTTTTCTTGCTTAAATTTATTAATTATGGATTGTTTTAAATCAACAGTTCCGTCAACAGACGTATATTTAGTCATTCCCTGATCTATAGCTATTTTAGCAGCATCTTTAATATATTGAGGTGTATCAAAATCAGGTTCTCCAACCGTTAAGACAATAACGTCCTCTCCATTCTGACGCATTTCATTCGCCTTGGAAGTTAGTGCCATTGTTGAAGATGGTTTAATTAATTTTATTCTATTTGAGAACGTCAACGTATTTCCTTGATAAGTAATAGTAGCTTAAATCAGTGTTTTAAGTCAACTTCGTGTTAAAATATTTCTTGATGAAAAAGTTTAATCTTAAATCGCACTATAGTCCAGCAGGTGATCAGCCCATAGCTATCAAATCTCTTATTCAGGGCATAGATTCTGGCGTGAAACATCAAACTTTATTAGGTGTAACGGGGTCTGGGAAAACTTACACCATGGCTGAAGTAATTAAAGAAACTGGAAAAACAACTCTTGTCATGGCCCCTAACAAAACACTAGCTGCGCAACTATATTCTGAAATGAGAGACTTTTTCCCTGATAACTCAGTTGAATACTTCGTTTCATACTATGATTATTATCAGCCAGAAGCGTATGTTCCCGTCTCTGACACTTATATAGAGAAAGATGCATCTTTAAATGAGCACATAGAGCAGATGAGGTTATCGGCCACCAAATCATTAACAGAGAGAAAAGATGCCATAGTAGTAGCTAGTGTTTCTGCAATCTATGGTCTAGGTGACCCTAAACAATACTTAAAGATGAAATTACACCTTGTTGCAGGCGATATAATAGATCAAAGGAAGATATTAAAAAAATTAACCGAGCTTCAATACACAAGAAATGACCTTGAATTAAGACGTGGAACGTATCAAGTTAAAGGAGAAATTATAGATGTATTTCCAGCTGATTCTGAAAAAGAGGCACTAAGAATAGAACTATTTGATAAAGAAATTGAACATTTATATATTTTTGATCCTTTAACAGGACAAATATATAAGAAGGTTAATAGATTCACAGTTTATCCAAAAACACATTATGTAACACCAAAAGAAATTATGGATGATGCATCAATAAAAATAAAAGAAGAATTAAAAGAACGCTTAACTTTTTTTTCAAGTGAAAATAAACTTTTAGAAGCTCAGAGACTAAAAGAAAGAACTAATTATGATTTGGAAATGATTGCTGAAATGGGTTATTGTTCCGGTATTGAAAATTACTCCAGATATATATCAGGAGGTAAAGCAGGTGAGCCACCACCATGCCTCCTTGATTATCTTCCAAGCGATGGTTTAATTATTTTAGATGAAAGTCATGTTACTGTTCCTCAAATAGGTGGTATGTATAGAGGTGACAGGTCAAGGAAACAGACTTTAGTAGATTATGGTTTTAGGTTGCCATCTGCTATGGACAATAGACCGCTTAAGTTTAAAGAATTTACTGATTATAACTTTCAAACTATTTATGTGTCAGCCACACCCGGGCCATATGAGTTAGAATTCTCAAATAATATTACCGAGCAAGTTATAAGACCTACTGGACTAATAGACCCAGTAGTAACTGTGCGGCCATCCTCTAATCAGGTTGAAGATGCTTTGTCAGAAATTAACAAAGTAATTTTAAATGGAAACAGAGTACTTGTAACAACACTTACAAAAAAAATGGCTGAAAATTTAACGGAATATCTTGAAGAGTTTAATATTAAAGTTAACTATCTACATTCTGATATTAATACCGTTGAAAGAGTTGAGATAATTAGAGATTTACGAAAAGGCATTTATGATGTCATAGTTGGGATAAATCTATTGAGAGAAGGTTTAGATATTCCTGAAGTCGAGTTAGTCTGTATATTAGATGCAGATAAAGAAGGTTTTTTGAGATCCGATAAATCACTAATTCAAACTATTGGTAGAGCCGCAAGAAATATTGATGGAAAAGTAATTCTTTATGGTGATGTCATAACTAAATCTATGCAAAGCGCTATTAATGAAACAGAAAGAAGACGTAATATACAATTAGAGCATAATAGAAAAAATAATATAAAGCCTGAAGGTATAAAAAAAGCTATAAAAGAGGCATTAGATGAAGATATTTATGTGTCTGCTACAAATCTTGATAAATTGACATTGATATCAAATGTTAAAAAGAAATATCCTAAAGTAAATGGAGATAATGTTGTATCTATTATCAAAGAACTAGAAAAACATATGTTTGTTCATGCTAGGGATTTAGAATTTGAAAAAGCAGCACAGATTAGAGATCAGATAGCCACAATACAGGAAAACTTTCTTGATATACCAAATAAAAATAAAAAAACTAAAAGGTGATGATGTAAGTTATTTATAAATATAATTAGCTTGAGAATAGCCTTTTAGCATGTTAATTTTACATGACTTAGGCGCGTAGCTCAGCTGGTTAGAGCGCCACCTTGACATGGTGGAGGTCGTTGGTTCGAGTCCAATCGTGCCTAAAATATAAGATTATGTATAAAGTTAATATAGACAATAAAGTTATTGAAACAGATGGGAGTTTATCATTAGATGAGCTTGTTAAAAATAACTTCAGTAACCTCAGACCTATTGCTGCGAGAGTAGATGGCATTCTGATGGATATGAGCGAGATTATCAATAAAGATTCATCAATTGAAATTATAAGTAGTAGTGATAAAGAAGGAATTGAGATTATAAGGCATACATGCGCACATGTTTTTGGACATGCCATTAAACAGTTATATCCTGATACAAAAATGGTAATTGGACCAGTAATTGATAATGGATTTTATTATGACATCTATAGCAAGGAAAGCATTTCTGAAAAGGATTTATCATCAATAGAAGCTTTAATGAAGAAGCTTGCCAAGAAAAATTACAAAATTACCAGAGAGGTTGTGACAAAGAAAAAAGCTCAAGATGTTTTCAAGAAAAGAAATGAAGATTATAAATTGAAGTTGATAGATGAGATACCATCGAACGAAATAATTGCTATTTATCATCATGAGGAATATATAGATATGTGCAGAGGCCCTCATCTTACTTCAACAAGAGAATTAAATTATTTCAAGCTTATGAAAGTTTCTGGATCTTATTGGAAAGGAGATTCGAAGAATGTGCAGCTGCAGAGAATATATGGTACCGCATGGGATACAAAAGATAATCTAAAAGCATACTTAAGAAAACTTGAGGAAGCTGAAAAAAGAGATCATAGAAAGATAGGTCAGAAATTAGACCTTTTTCATTTTCAAGAAGAATCACCAGGTATGGTTTTCTGGCATGATAGTGGTTGGAAAATTTTCAATATTGTTAAGGATTTTATAACATCATATTTGAGAAACTACGATTATAAAATTATTAATACACCTCAGATTTTAGATAAAACACTCTGGAAAAAATCAGGACATTTAGATAAATTTTCTGATCTCATATTTGATGTTTCATCTGAACATAAAGAATATGCAATCAAACCTATGAGCTGTCCGGGACATATACAAGTCTATAATCAAGGTTTAAAAAGTTATAAGGATTTACCAATTAAGTTTGCAGAATTTGGAGTAGTACACAGAAATGAACCATCAGGTACACTACACGGTCTGATGCGTATAAGAGCTTTCACTCAAGATGATGCTCATATTTTTTGTACACCAAATCAGATAGAAGATGAAATTAAAATATTAATAAAAACAATTTATGAAATTTATAAACAATTTGGATTTGAAGATATCAAGGTAGAATTGTCAACTAGACCTGAGAAAAGAGTTGGAAGTGAAGAGATTTGGGATAAATCCGAAAATGCGCTGAAAAAAGCCCTTGATTCTAGTGAGATTGAATGGCAATTAAATGAGGGGGATGGAGCTTTTTATGGCCCGAAGATTGATTTCTCTCTCAAAGATTCTCTAGAGAGAGTATGGCAATTAGGAACGATACAACTTGATTTTTCAATGCCAGAGAGGTTGAATGCAAGCTATATTGATAAAAATGGTGATAAATTAGCGCCTGTAATGATACATAGAGCTATACTTGGTTCTTTAGAGAGATTTGTTGGTATTCTCATTGAGGAGTATGCCGGTGATTTACCATTATGGTTGGCACCAGTCCACGCTGTTGTAATCAATATATCTGAGAATCAGGAAGAACATTGTTTGAAACTTTTAAAAAAACTGAATAATCTTGGTATAGTCTCAACTATAGACATGAGGAACGAAAAAATTAATTATAAAATTCGTGATCATAGTATAAAAAGGGTCCCATACCTATTAGTTGTTGGTGATAAAGAGGTTGAAAGTAACCAGGTCTCTATAAGAACTAGAACTGGGGAAGATCTAGGGGTGATGGATGTTGATAAATTTGTTAAAATGGTAGAAACTCTTCTAGACAGCAAGAGTAATGCTTTAAATAAATAGTTAGGAGTAATGTTATAGCAATTAATAGAAGACCAAGGATGAATTCAAGAATTAGTGTCTTAGAAGTCAGGTTGATAGCGTCAAATGGAGATCAAGTAGGTGTTGTCGACACCCAAAAAGCTTTAGAATTAGCCAAAGAAGAAGAATTAGATTTAGTAGAAATCGTTCCTAATCAAACACCGCCTGTCTGCAGAATCATGGATTATGGTAAATTTAGGTTTGATAACCAAAAGAAAGCCCATGCTGCAAAGAAAAAGCAAAAACAAACCCAGGTAAAAGAAATTAAGTTTAGACCAAATACTGAAGAAGCTGATTACCAAGTTAAGTTAAAGAGCATTACTAAATTCCTGAATGGTGGCGATAAGGCCAAGATAACTATGCGTTTTAGGGGCAGAGAGATAGCACATCAAGTAATTGGACGAGAAGTTTTGGATAGAGTACAGAAAGATTTGGATGAAATTGGCATTGTAGAGCAAATACCGCTATTTGAAGGCAGACAAATGGTAATGGTTATAGCGCCGAAGAAATAATTACTGTATACTTAACACGTTTTTAGCCTAATAAGAGGAAGATGATGCCAAAAATGAAAAGCCATAGTGGAGCCGCTAAGAGATTTACCAAGACTCCTTCGGATGAAATGAAGAGAGCTCAGTCTCATCGCAGGCATATACTTACAAAAAAGAGCACTAAAAGAAAAAGACATCTCAGAGATGATTTATTAATCAGTAAAGCTGATAAAGCCCTGGTTAAAAGGATGTTACCATACTAACTAGGAGAAAATTATGGCACGCGTAAAACGTGGTGTAGTTGCACATGCAAAGCACAAAAAAGTATTAAAATTAGCTAAGGGTTATAAAGGCGCCAGAAGCAAAGTGTTTAGAGTCGCAAAACAAGCGGTTATAAAGGCTGGGCAGTATGCATATATTGGTAGAAAGCAAAGAAAAAGACAATTTAGATCATTGTGGATAACCAAGATTAATGCTGCTGCAAGATTGAACAACATGTCTTATAGTCAGCTAATGAACCAGTTGAAAAAATCAGACATCACAATTAACAGAAAAATGTTGGCTGACTTAGCAGTAAATAATGCTGAAAATTTTGCTGCCATTGTAAATTCTATAGCTAGTCAAAAATAGCTAATCTTAACTTGTGTCAAAAAATTATACTTCACTAATTTCAGAACTTAGAGAGAAATTAAAGAAATGTAGTTCTCTGCATGATATTGCCAATATAAAATCATTTTACCTTGGTAAAAATGGCATTGTCTCAATTGAATTTAATGAGTTAAAGAATGCCTCGATTGATGAAAAAAAAGAATTAGGTAAGTCTCTAAATATTCTAAAGAATCAGGTTCAAGAATTAATTTCTCTTAAACTTTCTCAAGCCCAAGAAACTAAAGATGTTGATTACCCTATAGATGTTACTCTACCAGGTAAAAATATATCAAGTGGTTCTAGACACCCAATCTCAATCACTATAAATCAAATTACATCAATATTAGGTAAATATGGATTTACATCAGTAAGCGGTATTGAGATTGAGGATGAGTTCCATAACTTTGAAGCTTTAAATATACCAGATACTCATCCTGCAAGAGATATGCATGACACATTTTATGTATCTGATAATAAGTTATTGAGGACGCATACATCATCTGTCCAAATAAGATCTATGTTATCAAACAAAGCCCCACTCAAAATTATGACTCCAGGTAAAGTTTATAGATGTGATTCTGATCCAACCCATTCACCTATGTTTCATCAAATAGAAGGACTATGTATTGATAAAGATATTAATTTTTGCCACCTTAAAGGTGTCCTAACTAATTTTATAACTGAATTCTTTGGAAGAGACATGGAGATACGTTTTAGACCTTCGTATTTCCCATTTACAGAGCCATCAGCAGAATTAGATATCAAGTTCAGAGGCAAGTGGTTAGAGGTTCTTGGCTGCGGGATGGTCCACCCGAATGTTTTAACTAATGTTAAAATCAATTTTAAAAACTTTTCTGGTTTTGCATTTGGTTTAGGCATAGAAAGGTTAGCTATGCTTAAATATGATATAGTTGATTTAAGGATGTTTTACGAAAATGATATCTCGTTTTTATCACAATTCAAAGGGTTGAAGTAGTTATGAAGATTAGCTTGAATTGGCTGAAAGAGTATGTTCCAGATATAAAAAAAAATGACATCTTTATTGAAGAGCTTACTTCTTTAGGCCTAGAAGTTTCATCCCAGGTTAAAATTAAAAAGGATACAATAATTGATATCGATATGACTCCTAATAGAGCTGATTGTTTATCTATTCTAGGTGTTGCGAGAGACATAAGTCCTCTATATAAAAAAAAGATATGTCTACCAAAGTCCATAAAACTCATAAAAGCAAAAAATAATATTTTTTCTATGATAGAAAGAGGTATAAGTCCCTCTTATAGTGTTCTATCAATTCAAAATATTGATAATTCTATACCAACACCTGAATTTATGAAACAACGATTAACGGGAAGTGGAATAAAGACAGTTAACTTTATCGTTGATGTATTGAATTATGTGATGCTTGAGAATGGCCAACCTATGCATGCATTTGATAAAGATAAATTTAATGGACCCATAAGTGTACGTTTTGCTAAAAAAAATGAAAAGATGAGTGCATTAGATGGACAGGTTTACAGATTGACCACTGATACCCCTGTAATTTCTGATAGTAAAAATCCTCAGGCAATAGCCGGTATAATAGGATCTGGAGATACGGCTGTTAGCGTTAATAGTAAAAATATATTCATAGAGTCAGCTTATTTTACCCCAACAATTATCAGGAGGTCGTCCAAAAACTTTCGCTTGCAAACTGATGCATCATATAGGTTTGAGAGAGGCGTAGATCCACTTTTAAATAAATATGCACTGGAAAGAGTACTCTTTATTCTAAAAGAACATACTAAGGTAGGGAATTATTCTCTCAGCCATTCTTCTGTCCCAAAAGTTGCTAAACATATAGGTAATAGTATATCTGTGGAATCTGACTTATTTCAAAGGTCTTTGGGCGTAAAAATTACAAATAGCTTTATAATGCAAACTCTTAAATATCTTGGTTTTAATCCTAAAAAAAACAAATCAAGTTTTGTTGTTAAAGTCCCTAGCCATAGATTTGATATTCAGCTCCCTCAGGATTTAGTTGAAGAGGTTGCAAGAGTTTATGGGTATAACAATTTCAAGTCAGTTTTAGCAGTTAATTCATTTAACAATATTCAGGCTAAGTCAGATAAGAATGATTATTATTCAGATTTGTTAGTTGCACGAGGCTATAATGAAACAATTTCGTTTAGCTTTATTCCTAGTGATGGACAAATTAATCATATGCAAAAATCACAGATTATCAAAATTATAAACCCAATCTCTGAAGATAAATCAGAAATGCGAGGGAGTATGATTAATAGCATATTATCTACTTGCGGTTATAACTTTAGTAGAAATAATAATAATTTAAAAATATTTGAATCTGGTAAAACATATAAAAAACATAGAGATGGAAAGGTTACTGAAGAAAACATTCTAGCAGGAGCCATATCTGGAATAAATTCAGAACAAAATTTGAAAACTGATCAGAATGAACTTTCATTTTTTGACTTAAAAGGAGACTTAATCTCAATGTTACCGAATTTGTCCTTCGAGGCCAATGATAATATCAAATATATTAGCAAAACTTGCCAAGCAGTTATTAAACAAAATAATCAAATTATAGGCTATTGTGGAGAACCCAGCAGTTCACTTTGTCAACAATATTCGATTAAAAACAAAGTATATTATTATGAATTAATGATGGATAAGATAATCCATATAGATAATGTTAAGTATAAAAAGATCTCAGTATTTCCTAAAATCAAGAGAGATTTAACTATCCTGGTTGATAACAAGATTCTTGCAAGTGAAATAATAGATGCAGTAGAAAGAAAATTATTTAACTATATGATAAATAGTAAAATAAATGATATATTCTATAATAAGGCTGAATTTGGTAAGGATAAAAAGAGCATAACAGTTGAATTTATATTTCAAGATTCATTGCGTACATTGATAGATAATCAGGTAAATGTTGAAATGGAAAAGATTACAAATCTCTTAATGAGTAAATATAAAGCTATAATTAGAACATAAATAATGACTATCACTAAGAACTCACTTGTAGAAGTAATACATAATGAAGTTGGACTCAACAAAAGAGAGGCTAAAGAGTTTATCGAGGAATTCTTTGAGATGATTAAAGAAACTCTTGAAAATGGCAATGATATTAAATTTTCTGGTTTTGGTAATTTCATCCTTAGGGATAAAGTTGCAAGACCTGGTAGAAACCCAAAAACTGGTGAAGATGTCATTATTTCTGAAAGAAGAGTGGTTACTTTTAAATCAGGACTTAAACTAAAGAATAAGTTAGAAGCATATGATGGAAAATCAGAATAGTACCACTGTCATACCAAATAAAAGATACTTCACAATAGGAGAAGCCTCTAAAATTTGTGATGTAAAATCACATGTCCTCAGATATTGGGAGCAAGAATTCAAAGAGTTAGACCCTATAAAAAGAAAAGGAAATCGAAGATATTATCAGCAGAAAGATATCGCAATGATATTACAGATTAAGGAGTTACTTCAAAATAATGGTTTTACTATAGAAGGTGCAAAAAATATGATGATTAACAATCAGTCTGAACCAACACCTTCATCAAATAAGCATATGGTTTCTCAAATTAAGACTGACCTCGAGAATATTTTGTCTATACTTAAAAGATAAATATGATTAATTCTTTTAGAGAAAAATATAGCTACCCTGCTTATAGTGTGAGTAAAATTAATAATATAAGATTCTACTCTATCACCGAGAATCTAAATGTACCAAGTGTAACTAGTATACTTAGATTAACAAATACAACACAACAAATAGATTTTACCTCTAACCAAATAACAGATTCAATGGAAATAGGAAATTACATGCATAAGTACTTAGAGCACTATGTTTCAAAGAAGGAAGAGTTTCGTAGTGATTCAAAAAATTATGAAATTGCTAAGAAACTTGCTCAGATTATTATTGACAATTTTATTAATGACTTAGATGAGACGTGGGGTACCGAGGTTCCAGTATTATATAAAGATATGTATGCTGGCACAATAGACCTTATAGGAACTAAAGATGGACAATTATCAGTTATTGATTACAAATCTTCCTATCGAAAAAAAACTAAAGATGAGATGAACGAATATTTCCTGCAGTTAGCAGCATATGCAATTGCACATGATTGGCAATATAAGACAAATATTAATTCAATTATAGTTTTTTTAGCAATAAGAAATGGTGATTTCGAAAAGACAGTTATTTCAGGCGATGAACTGAAATTATTCAAGAATGAATGGCTAAATCGATTAGATATATTTACAGAGTTAACAGGTCATATTTATGCTTAGTACAGATGATATATTAGAAAAAAATAAATCTTTTTTAAAAAGGCTTACTGAAGTCCGGAGGTTAGTTTGACTATGACTCCATCCAAGAGAATTTAGATTTTTTATCATCTGAATTATTAATTGAAAAAAATTGGTCTGATAAAAATATACTGCTTTCATTGCAAAAAGAACAAAAGCAAAAACAAGATTTATTAGATAATCTCAACAAAATAGAAGGTGACATAGATATTATTCAATATACAATAACATCATTATTGGACGATGATGTAGTTTCTGAGAATAAAGAAATGATTGAAGAGATGAGTCAAATATCTGTAAATCTAGAAAAATCTCTAGGGTTGTTAGAGACAACATTAATGTTCAAGCAAAAAGAAGATCAGTATGATGCATATATTGATATTCAGTCAGGATCTGGGGGAACAGAGGCACAAGATTGGGTAGCTATGCTGCTTAGGATGTACCTGCGCTGGCTAGAATCCAAGAAACTTGCTCATGAAGTTGTTGAGTTATCTGAAGGAGAGGTTGCTGGATATAAAAGTGTAACCATAAAAGTTAATGGTCTATTTGCATATGGATGGCTACGAACTGAAACTGGTGTGCACCGGTTAGTAAGAAAATCACCTTTTGATTCAGGTAATAGGAGACACACGTCATTTGCTTCGGTATTTGTTTATCCTCAAATTAATGAAGATATTAAGATAAACCTTAATCCTGCAGATTTGCGTATAGATGTTTATAGAGCTAGCGGAGCTGGTGGACAACATGTAAATACAACCGAATCTGCTGTCAGAATTACACATTTACCTAGTAAAATTGTGACTCAATGTCAAAATGGAAGATCTCAACATAAAAACAAAGAAAGTGCAATGAAACAACTACGTGCTAAACTATATTTGTTTGAGATGAACAAAAAGAATGAAATTAAAAACAAAGTTGAATCAGAAAAATCAGATATATCTTGGGGTAGTCAAATAAGGTCATATGTATTAGATGACTGCAGGATAAAAGATTTGAGAACGAAATTCGAGACTGGTAATGTACAAGCAGTATTAGATGGAGATCTAGATGCTTTTATTGAAAAAAGCTTAAAGGAAGGACTTTAAAATGACAGATGAAAATAAACTAATCACTGAGAGAAAAAAGAAGTTAGAGGCTATTAAAGTAAATAATAAAACTTATCCTAATACATTTCGGAAAAAAGATTACGCGAAAAATATATTAGTCGAGTACAAGGATACTGATAAAGAAATATTGGCAGAAAAAAATATAAATGTTTGCATCTCAGGAAGACTACTAACAATTAGAAATATGGGCAACTCATCATTTGCCAACTTACATGATGAAAGTGGCAATGTTCAGATATATCTTCAAAAAAAACAAGTTGGTGAGGATAGTTACTCATTATTTAATAACTTAGATTTAGGAGATATTGTTGGAATTAAGGGTATTTTATTTAAGACTAAAACTGGAGAGTTGACTGTTAATACATCATCATTGACACTTTTATCAAAATCTCTTAGACCTTTACCAGAAAAATTTCATGGTATAGCTGATATTGAAATTAAATATAGGCAACGATATCTGGATTTGATGATTAATCCAGATACTAAATCATTGTTCAAAACACGTTCTAAAATAGTGTCATCTATTAGAGATTTTTTCATCAATGATGATTATTTAGAGGTTGAGACTCCCATGATGCATATGATTCCAGGCGGGGCCGCTGCAAAACCATTTATAACTCATCATAATTCTTTGGACCTTGATCTTTATTTGAGAATAGCACCCGAGTTATTTTTAAAAAGATGCATTATCGGTGGTTTCGAAAAGGTTTTTGAAATTAATAGGAGTTTTCGTAATGAAGGACTTTCTGTTAAGCATAATCCTGAATTTACAATGATAGAGTTCTATTGTGCCTATCAAGACTACCTTTATCTTATGTCATTGATAGAGGACTTATTTTCTAATGTTATCAACGTGCTAAATCTTGATACTAAATTTTTATATCAAGAACAGGATATTAGCTTTAAAACTCCTTTTACTAGAATTAAATTTTATGATGCTATAGCAAAATATGCTAATGATTTTGATGCTTCACAACTTAAAGACAAAAGTTATATTCAAAAATATTGTTCTGAAAATGGTATTGGCATATCAGACAAAGAATCTCTGGTTAAAATGCATCTTGGTATTTTTGAAAAAGTTGTAGAAAAGCAATTAATAGACCCAACATTTGTCACACATTATCCTACAGAAGTTTCACCCTTATCTAGGAGCTTTGATGATAATCCAGACTTAGTTGAGAGATTTGAATTATTTGTGGCTGGAAGAGAGATAGCTAATGGTTTTTCAGAGCTAAATGATCCTGAAGAACAGTCAAAAAGATTTAAAAGTCAGGTTAATTCGAATGACGATGAAAAGATGAGTTATGATGATGATTTTATTACTGCTCTTGAGTATGGTATGCCTCCAACAGCTGGTGCAGGAATAGGAATTGATAGACTAATTATGTTGTTTACTGACTCTGCTTCAATCAGAGATGTCTTACTATTTCCTCATATGAAACCTAAGAAGTAAGCATTAACTTCAGTATACTAACCGCATCTAAAAAACTCTCTAAGGAATACTTGTAATCAAAATCTTCGATATTATGAGTATATATTTCTATAGTCTTGTTAACAATGATATGTATTTCAGCATCGTTTAACAGATATACTTTTATTTCTTTACCAATAGATTGAAATTCATGCCCATAGGATTGAATAAGATTCTCTAGTTGAATAATATTATCAATGTCAGTGTTTTTCATTACAAAGCTTAATTGCATAACCAATATATTTCTTTGGAGTGAGTTTAAGAAGAACTTTTTTTTCTTCATTTGGTATTTCAAGATTATTAATAAGACTATGTATTGTATCCTTGTCGACTTTCCTCCCTCTAGTCGCTTGTTTTAATAACTCATAAGAATTAGAGATATTATATTTTCTGGCAATCATTTGAATTGGCTCAGCTAAAATTTCCCATGCATCAGTAACATCTTCATTAATTTTATCTTTATTAAGAGACAATTTATTTAACCCTGTCATTAGGTTTTCATATGCGAGGTAAGAATACCCGAAAGAGATACCAATATTTCTTAGGACAGTCGAGTCTGATAAATCTCTTTGGAGTCTGGATATTGTTAGTTTTTCTATAATAAATTTTAGAACACTATTAGCAATTCCTAAGTTTCCCTCGGCGTTTTCAAAATTTATAGGATTAATTTTATGGGGCATAGTTGAAGACCCAATTTCTCCTGCAATATTTTTTTGTATAAAATAATTTTTTGAAATGTAGGACCACATATCTTGAGAAAACCCAATAAGAACAGAGTTTACATGAGCTATCTTCCCAGACATTTCTGCAATATAATCATGTGGTTCAATTTGAGTTGTATATTTATTTTCTTTTATCCCAAGACTATTAATAAACTTTTTATTAATAATAGGCCAATTAATATCAGGGAACGTAACACTATGAGCTGAGTAATTTCCAGTTGCACCATTAAATTTTCCCATAATATCGATAGTCTTTAAATTATTTCTCAACATATTTAATCTTGCATAAAAATTTAAAAATTCTTTCCCCATTGAGGTAGGTGTTGCTGGCTGACCATGCGTATGAGATAACATTATATTTTTTGAGTATTTTTTTATGTTTTTTTTGAGCAACAGATTTAAATTCCTGATTCTATTACATATCAAGTCTCTTCCAGCTTTAATCATCAAGGCATAAGATAAATTATTTATATCTTCTGACGTGCAACAGATATGAATATATTCTTTATATTTCTTTAGATTTTTATTAGTGTCAAATTTTAGTTTTAGGAAATATTCAACAGCTTTTACATCATGTTTGGTAGTACTTTCTAGCTTTTTAACTGTCTTAGCATCACTTAAATTGAAATTATGATAAATATTTAGTATAAAATTTTCGTCTTTTGATTTTAATCTTGGGAGCCCTTTAATTTTGTCAATTTTTGACAAAAATATGAACCATTTAATCTCTACTAATACTCGATGTTTGATTAAACTATATTCTGAGAAGACATCACCAATGTCTTTGCATATATCCGAATATCTTCCATCTAGAGGAGAGATTGAGAGTAAATCATCTTTTTTCATAACAACATTTATCTCAAAGATGATATTATATCATAATATTAATAAACTTAAAAATCATATGAAAAAAATTACTTACAGAAACGAAGAAGATTCACTAGGCAAGGTTAGAGTGCCAAAGACTGCCCTTTATGGTGCGCAAACTCAAAGAGCTATAGATAACTTTAAAATTAGCAGGGATGTTTTTCCTCCAGAATTTATTGAGTCACTGGCTGCTCTAAAAGCTGCTTGTGCCATGGCTAATAATAAATCTAAATTATTGTCAGCTAGAACAGCTAAAGCAATAAATAGTTGTGCATTAGATATTCATAAAAACATCGAAAAATATTATGATCAATTTCCTATAGATATATATCAGACTGGCTCTGGTACAAGTACAAACATGAATATCAATGAAGTATTATCGACGATTGTTTCTAAAAAACTGAAGATAAAGGTTCACCCTAATGATGACATTAATAAATCACAAAGTTCGAATGATGTGATACCAACTACCATAAATATATGCTCTGTACTCTTAGCTCTAGAGTTAAATGATGCGCTTGATTATTTTACAATGAAATTAATTGACAAAGAATTTGAGGTCAAAGATGTGATAAAGTCTGGCAGGACACACCTCATGGATGCGGTGCCATTATCATTTGGTTACGAGATTGAGTCGTGGAGAGAACAAGTTGTTCATTGTAATCAACCATTATTACAAAGTGCTGAAGAGTTACAATATCTGCCAATTGGCGGAACAGCTATTGGGACAGGCCTTAACGCTCCAAAAAACTTCGGTAAATTAGTAGCATCTGAATTAAATAAAATACTTGGAAAATCAGGAGCTAAGTTTACGTCAAATCCTAATAAATCTGAAATGATAAGCTCCCAAAATCATATATTAACCATGAGTGGTGCATTACTAAGAGTTTCATCATGCTTGTCAAAAATATCTAATGATCTGCGTTGGATGAATAGTGGCCCCATATCTGGGTTATCTGAAATTACATTAAAACCTTTGCAGCCAGGAAGTAGTATAATGCCAGGTAAGATAAACCCCGTGATTCCAGAGGCTGTTTTAATGGCGATGGCTCAAGTTGCAGGTCACCATAATGCAATTAATATTGCATGCATTTCTGGAAGTTTTCAGCTGAACACAATGTTGCCTTTGATAGCTAACAACATCATCGAATCATTTAATTTATTAATAAATTCTGTTTATTCGTTAGCAGATACGGTCAGCACTTTTAAAGTTAATGAAGATAATATCAGGATGAACTTAGAAAAGAATCCTATAATTGCCACTAAATTAAATGAGATAATTGGTTATGATTTAGCCTCTAAAATAGTCAAAGAAGCGTATAAAACAAATAAATCAATCGTGGAAATCACTGAAGAGAAAACAAATTTATCGAGATCTCAAATATTAAGATTATTAAATCCAAAAAAACTAATCTGATTAATGATGCTAGATAGACATACAAGTGATTTAATTTTTATAAGGTGGTTTTTATTTTTTATCGCTTTAATAATTTTACTTTTGATAGCAGAACAATTTAAGCTTCTATCAACTATACTTTCAAATGATGTTAGCTATATATCTTCAATAATATTGTCTATTTTCTTCTTCTTTACCATCAAGCTTGGCCATCAGTTATATTACTTTAAAGATATATATCTCAATATCATGCTTCTTTTAAACAATATATCTTCTGATACAAAGCGAGATGTATTGCAAAATTTTATCCATTTACAAAAACCAAATAATTATGAAAATATTATTATCGTAAAATATATTTATTCAGTAGTTTCTTTAACGCAAAAAAATAAAGACACTAGTGAATTAAAAAATGGTTTTGAAAATGACTTAACCTCTAAGCTAGAAACAGGATGGTTTGTGGTAGATCTCTTGCTGAAACTCGGACTGATTGGAACAGTAGTTGGATTTATTATTATGTTATCAGCTATTATAGAGATTGAAAATTTTGACCTCACGCTCATGAATGCTCTGTTGCAAAGTATGAGCGGCGGAATGAAAGTTGCTTTATATACAACATTAACAGGTTTAGTAACATCTATCTTACTATCTATGCAATATAAATATTTAGAGTCATTAGTTTATAAAATATTTCACACTTGTAATTCTATCATCCCACACATAGATGAGGAATTATATGCAATTTTGAATAATGAAAAGACAACATTATAAGTTTGACCCATTTACAGATTTACTATTCAATATTCTTTTGGGTTTCACATTTCTTTTTTTTATAACAATCTTGTTTATTAATCCTATTACAAAACTCGGCAATATAAATATGAAAGCTGAATATATAATTACAGTAGACTGGGAAGAAGGTTTAGCTGATGATATAGATCTTTGGGTTCAAGATCCTAATGGAGAAATAGTCTCTTATTTAAAGAAAGATGCTGGTTGGTTGCATTTAGATCGTGATGATAGAGGTGTTCTTAATGATACGGTTGTTATAAATAACAAAGAGGTGGCTTACCCTATTAACCGTGAGGTTGTGACATTACGTGGCATAATACCCGGCGAATATACCGTGAACTTATATTTATATGACCACGCTAGCGCAAGCCCTGTTGAAGCTAAAGTAATAATTGAAAAAGTGAACCCATCTTTAAAATTAGTATTTATAAATGATGTCTTAATGAATACTAAAGATACTGAGCTGACAATAACAAAGTTTCGTCTTGACTCAGAAGGTAATTTCAAATCTATTAGCTCTAAGAACGAAGTTCTTACGCCATACGAACTCAATGGATATTAATTTAATGGATATTTTACTAACAATCATAGCTCTGACCATTATTTATGGGACATTACTATATATGCTTTTTAAAATTTATGATTTTAAAAAAATGATATATTTATCCTTCTCAATATTGATTTTTTTTGTTTTTCTACAAATTAAAATATTTAACAATCTGGGTTATCCTGTTATTTCAGAGTTACCCGAAAAATTTAATATTTTATTTGTCAAGAAATCTGATGATGAGTTTATTGTTTTATTAAAAGATATTTCAGATAACTCACTTCCTAGACTATATAAATTGAAATATAGTAATAACCTTGAAGATATCTTAAACGAAGCTATGTCAAAAATAGATAATGGAAAGAGAATTATTGGAATTATAGATCACTCTAGCGTTAACAATTACTACGGAATCTCTATCAAAGACATGAAAAAAATAGTACCAGATAAATAAAGTAGAGTATTTATAAGATTATATGATAGAATGTTGGCAATTTTTTGAGAGATAAGAAAACATGGATTTTAAAGATAAAGTTACACATATTGAAGATAAGAGCGAACAGTCTTACGACATTTATAATATTAATAAAGCAGATATAAAACACTTACCTTACTCTTTGCGGGTATTATTTGAAAACTATGTAAGAAATAATAAGTCAAATATAAAAGAAGTAGTGAATAAATTCCTCTCATGGAATGGCAGTATTCAAGATCAGACAGAGATTACGTTTTATCCTAGCAGAGTCATTATGCAGGATTTTACAGGAGTACCTGCAGTTGTTGATTTAGCATCTATGCGCGATGCTGTTAAAGAGTTAGATGGTGACCCTAGCTTGATTAACCCTCAATGTCAGACAGATTTAATCATAGATCACTCTGTTATGGTTGATCATTATGGAACAGAAGACTCAAAAGATTTAAATACACAGTTAGAGTACAAAAGAAATATCGAAAGATATAGATTATTAAAATGGGGACAAGGTGCATTCCGTAACTTGAGAATTGTTCCGCCCAATAATGGCATTATTCATCAGATTAACATTGAATATATTTCCCAGGTCATATTCAATAAAGATAAAACACTATATCCAGATACAGTCGTAGGGACGGATTCTCATACCACAATGGTGAATGGTTTAGGTGTTCTCGGATGGGGCGTTGGAGGAATAGAAGCTGAGGCTGCCATGTTAGGACAACCAATACCAATGTTACTACCTGAGGTAATTGGTTTTAACTTAACTGGTAAGTTATCAAAATCAACTACTGCAACAGATTTAGTTTTAACTATAGTTGAACAACTCCGAAAAGCCAATGTTGTAGGAAAATTTGTAGAGTTTTATGGTGATGCTCTAGACCACCTATCTATTGCAGACCGTTGTACTATTGCTAATATGGCACCTGAGTATGGGGCTACATGTGGTTTTTTCCCAATAGATGATATGACTTTAAGTTATATGGATACAACCGGCAAAGATAAAGCCCATGTTAAAATAATTGAAGAATATTCTAAAAAAGTTGGATTATTTAGAAACGATTCCGATAAAATTATTTATAGCAACAGTTTGAGTCTTGATATCTCTACAGTCCAGTCATGTCTTTCAGGGCCAAAAAGACCTGAAGATAGAGTTAATCTTGGGGATGTTAAAACAGTTGTAACAGATGAAATTAAAAAACAAAAAAAATCTAAGCATCAAAATGATTCGGGTTTAGCAGATGGTGCGATTATGATTGCAGCTATTACAAGCTGCACTAATACATCAAACCCTAGTGTAATTATTGGTGCTGGTTTATTAGCTAAAAAAGCCGTTGAGAAAGGTTTGAAAGTAAAAGATTGGGTAAAAACATCTTTAGCACCTGGATCAAGAGTAGTCAAAAATTATCTAGAAAAGGCTAAATTAAGTGAATACTTCGATAAGCTAGGTTTTAATATAATAGGGTATGGATGTACAACATGTATTGGTAACTCAGGGCCACTGAAAGACAAGTATACTGATGAGATCACAAATAAGGATCTTATTGTAAGTTCAATACTTTCTGGAAATAGAAATTTTGAAGGTAGAATTCACCCAGAAATTAAGATGAATTTTTTGGCATCACCAATGCTAGTAATCGCTTACTCTTTAGTGGGTCAAATTGGGCTTGATATCTCGACAGAGAGTCTTGGTAAAGATACAAATGGAAAAGATGTGTACTTAGATGATATCTGGCCATCTTCTGAAGAAATTGCTTCTGTTGTACATGATAATATAGATAGAAAAATGTTTACAGATTCATATTCTGATTTATTTGAAGGAGATTCAAACTGGAAGGATATTAGCACAGCAGATTCTGAATATTTTGATTGGCAAGATGACTCCACTTATATCCAACCGTCACCTTTCTTTGAAAACATTAATGAGGAATTACATAAGCTTGAATCAATAACTAATGCATACCCATTGTTAATACTTGGAGATAGCGTAACAACAGATCATATTTCACCTGCAGGATCTTTCAAAGATACAACTCCTGCGGGAAAATTTTTAGTTAAAAATGGAACTCAAGTAGCAGATTTTAATTCCTATGGCTCCAGAAGAGGTAACTATAGGATTATGCAGAGGGGAACTTTTGCAAATATTAGAATTGCTAATAAGCTTGTGCCAGAAACAACTGGCGGATTTACATTACATCTGCCTTCTAACGAGCAAATGCCTATATTTGATGCCGCAGAAAAGTATCGTCAATCCAATGATAATCTTATTGTTTTCGCTGGTAAAAACTATGGGTGCGGATCTTCAAGAGACTGGGCAGCAAAAGGAACTAAGTTATTAGGTGTTAAGGCTGTAATAGCTGAGAGTTTTGAACGTATTCATCGTTCTAATCTTGTAGGAATGGGAGTTTTGCCACTTGAGTATATGGAGAATGAAACATTTGAGTCTTTAGGTTTAGATAAATTATCACAATTTACGATAAATAAGATAAACATAAATGATAAAGTTGTAAAAGTTACAACTTCTAAAAATAATAGTCCGTTTGAGTTTAATCTTAAAATTAGAATAGATACAGCAATGGAATGGAATTATTTTATGAATGATGGAATTCTAAATTATGTATTAAAAAATATAGCTAGCTCTTAGTAATTTCTAGATACTTATCTATTGATTTAGAAAATGAGGACTTAAATACAACTAACTTCCATTTAGTTCCGCCAAGCTGCTGCCATAAAAGTGTTGCTCTTACCCCAGCGAATAATGCGGTTCTGATTCTAGATGCTTGAAGAGGATTTGTAAGATGGGTATTATCTCCATTTACAATAATTCTTGGCTCAAATTTACTTAATGTCTGTTGATATATTTCTGATAACCTATTCGTTTTTTGATCAGTATCTAGATTATCGCCATCATCTTTTAATTCTTTCAACAGCTTTTGCATTAGAATTATAATTTCAGAATTCTTCATAAGATTATTTGCTAGCAATCGTAGTGATACAATGTATCTCCTTGTCTCGCTACTTCTCGTGAATATATCACCGATCATTTGTTTTCTTAAATATTCCAAACCTGGCTTCATTTCATTAATATCAAGGTATATATCAGTGAGATTTGCAGAATTCATTTCTAATATACTATTAATCAATGGAAGAAAGTTTCCTTCATTGTATTCACCATTCCATGCAATATCTGAGACTGCTTGGCAGCATTGATACAATCCTGCTAAAGCAATAGTTTGATCATCTATATTTTTTATCAACATACGTAGCTAATTATTGCTCCTCCAACACATTCTTCTTCATCATATAATACAGCTGACTGCCCAGGCGTTATAGCTCTTTCTCTTTCAGATAAATTCAAATAATACTTGTTATCACTTTGCATAATAGTTACAGGGATTAACTTTCCTCCATGCCTAAATCTTGCCTTAAGAACTTTTTCTAAAGCAGGGCAACCTTGAATCCAGTTAATATTTTCTAGGCCTACTTTACCAGTGGAAAATAGTCTGTCATGATCTTGACTTATAATTAATATATTTTTATCAACATCTTTTTTCAGAACAAACCATGGCTTCTCGCTATAATTTTTCTGGCCACCAATTTTAATCCCTTTGCGTTGACCTATAGTATAGTTAAATAATCCGGCATGTTCACCTAGCATATAACCATCCTCATCACATATTTTTCCAGGCTTAGTGTCTATATATTTTTTAATAAAACTTGAGAAATCTCTTTTCCCTATAAAACATATACCCATGCTTTCTTTTTTTTCGTAAATAGATAAATCAAAATCTTTGGCAATATTTTTAACTTGATCTTTATCAATATTTTCAAGTGGAAACATTAAGTTCTCCATAATTTTTTGATTAAGCATATATAGGAAATATGTTTGATCCTTTGTTTTATCTTTAGGCATATTCAAAGTAAGACCGGCTTTATTCTCTTTAAGCATCGCATAGTGCCCAGTCGCAACTTTGTCACATCCAAGTGATAATGCATATTTCATAAAGTAGTTAAATTTAATTTCCTGATTACAAAAGATGTCAGGGTTTGGAGTCAAACCCAAGTTCAATTCATCAATAAATCTCTTGAAGACTAAGTCCCAATACTTATCTGAAAAATTTACAGTAGTGAGAGTTATACCTAGTTTTTTGGATACTCGTAGAGCATCTTCATAGTCTTTTTTTGAATTACAAGCATCGTTTTTATCATCCTCTTCCCAGTTTTTCATGAATATACCAGATATGTCATAACCTGATTCTTTTAATAATACAGCTGATATTGAAGAATCTACACCACCTGACATACCAACTATGATTTTTTTATTAGAATTCATTATTTATATTTGTTAATTACACTACTTAATAGTATCATCTACGCTAAATTATAATATATCGATGTTCAAGAGGTAACAATGAATAAACTTAGATCTGCAAATGAAATCCAAAAAGACTGGGATACTAATCCTAGATGGAAAAATGTAAAACGAGACTATACAGCTGAAGAAGTCGTAAGATGTAGTGGTAGTGTGAGAATAGAGCATACTTTAGCTAAAAATGGCGCTGAAAAACTATGGAATCTGATTAATACTGAAGATTTTGTGAATGCTTTAGGAGCTTTAACCGGTAATCAAGCAATGCAACAAGCAAAAGCAGGTTTAAAAGCAGTTTATTTATCAGGTTGGCAAGTTGCTGGTGATGCTAATACTGGAATGCAGATGTATCCAGATCAATCACTATATCCAGTAGATAGTGTACCAAGTGTTGTTAAAAGAATTAATAACTCTCTAAGAAGAGCGGATCAATTAAATATTGCTGAAGGTAATGAGATAATTGACTATATGTTGCCTATAGTTGCTGACGCAGAAGCTGGCTTTGGTGGCGTTCTAAATGCTTTCGAGCTTATGAAGGCGATGATCGAAGCAGGTGCAGCAGGTGTTCATTTTGAAGACCAACTTGCATCAGCTAAAAAATGTGGTCATATGGGTGGAAAAGTTCTTGTTCCAACTCAAGAAGCAGTTCAAAAACTTGCTGCTGCAAGATTAGCAGCAGATGTTTCTGATGTCCCAACTGTTCTTCTAGCAAGAACCGATGCTGAAGCTGCAAACCTAATTACTAGTGACATTGACCCAAGAGACAAAGAGTTTTGTACGGGTGATAGGACTGCAGAAGGTTTTTATAGAGTTAATAATGGAATAGAGCAAGCTATATCCCGTGGGTTAGCGTATGCTCCATATGCTGATTTAGTTTGGTGTGAAACTGGAGTTCCAGATCTAGCATTTGCTAAACAATTTGCTGAAGCTTTGAAAAAAGAACATCCAGAGCAATTGTTAGCTTATAATTGTTCTCCTTCGTTTAATTGGAAGAAAAAACTTGATGACTCTCAAATAGCTAAATTCCAAAAAGAATTAGGCGCTATGGGATATAAATTCCAGTTTATTACTTTGGCTGGTTTTCATGCTTTGAATCATAGCATGTTTGAATTAGCAAAAGGTTATAATGAAAGTCAAATGACAGCTTATGTTAAATTACAAGAAGCAGAATTTGCATCAGAAAAAGATGGATATACTGCTACTAAACATCAAAGAGAAGTAGGAACTGGTTATTTCGACACAGTAACACAAGTTATTCAAGGCGGAACTTCTTCAACTACAGCTCTTACAGGTTCTACAGAAGAAGAGCAGTTTGACGAAAAATAATAAATATTTTTCTCCCTCAAACTGAAAAGTTATATGATTAAATATAATATACCGAATGGTGGAGAGGTAATATCGTTTCAGGGTGGAGCGATAAACACCCCTGACAAACCCATCATACCTTATATAATTGGTGATGGCATTGGAATGGATGTCACGCCAGTTATGAAGAGGGTTCTTAATTATGCAATTGGAAAAGCATACGGTGTCTCCAAAGAAATTAAATGGATGGAGATATATGCTGGTCAGCAAGCAAAAGAAAGTAGTAACGAATTACTCCCTCAAGAAACAATTGATGCAATGAAGAAATATAGAGTTTCAATTAAAGGGCCGTTAACTACACCTGTAGGGAATGGATTTAAATCTCTAAATGTGACTATAAGACAAAAACTTGATTTGTATGCATGCGTTAGACCGATTAGATATTTTCCGGGCACAAGCAGCCCTATGGTTGAGTCAAATTTAACTGATATGACGGTTTTTAGGGAAAATACCGAAGATCTTTATACTGGAATTGAATGGAAGGCTAACTCAGAGGGAGCAAAAAAAATAATTAATTTTATTAAAGAAGAGTTAGGTGAATCCCCGTTTCGTTTTGAGAATAATTGTGGAATCGGAATTAAACCCGTGTCTCGAGAAGGGTCAGAAAGGCTTATTAACATGGCTATTGAATATGCATTAAATGAAAAAAAGGATTTTTTAACCATTGTTCATAAGGGCAACATAATGAAATATACAGAAGGTGCATTTAGGGATTGGGCGTATGGTTTAGTGAAAGACAAATATAATGGAACCATGAACGATGATGGGACATTTTCAATATCAAATATTGGAGCAAAACATATTTTAACAGTCAAAGATTGTATAGCTGATAATTTTTTACAACAAATAATTTTAGTACCTGAGCAACATGAGGTTATCGCTACTCTTAATTTGAATGGTGACTATATATCAGATGCTTTGGCTGCACAGGTAGGAGGAATAGGAATAGCTCCTGGTGCTAATATTGGTGAAGGTGTAGCTGTTTTTGAAGCGACACATGGTTCGGCAGAATCATTTGCTGGTAAAAATAGAGTTAATCCGAGTTCAATTATATTATCTGGTGAAATGATGCTTAGATATATGGGGTGGGATGAGGCAGCAGATTTTGTACTCAAAGGTGTCAAGGGAGCAATACAGAAAAAACAACTTACTTTTGATTTAGCTCGGGCAAGAGCTGGTAGAAAATTTATTAGACCAAAATCTAAAGAAAAACATACTGCTGAAGAAATTCAAAAAGAGTTGATTACATTAGTTCCAGGAGCAACTTTAGTTAGCACAGAAGGATTTGGTGATGCAGTTATAGATAATATGTAATCGTTTTATTTATCTCTGAATATTATTCTGCCTTTAGACAAGTCATATGGAGTTAGCGCTACCATAACTTTGTCACCTCTAAGAATTCGTATATAATGCTTTCTTATCTTTCCAGATATATGAGCAGTAACAACATGTCCGTTTTCTAGCTCAACCTTGAACATGGTATTCGGCAAAGTTTCAATTACTTTCCCAGACATTTCTATTTGTTCATCTTTTGACATAATTTATTTTAAACTGTAAATTAGAAGTTGTTCTATTATAACAAAATTTGAGTTAATAGTGTATGAATATAAATATTGGTTCTAGGCAGACAGATGATTTTAAAATTATGAATTTTGATCATCTTATGAAGATCTATGAAAATAATTATTATCTTTTTAAAAAGGTAATTACTTCACTTAGGGATAATAGTTCGATGTCAACAATCGTGTTTAATAATAATGTCATGCAATATGAGCCTATTACGATTACCAAATATACAGATATATTTAAATTTTATTATAAATATAAGTCTCCCTTTTATCCTGGAAATAGTTACTCAATTAAACCTCACCTATTATTCACGCTCTATAAAGACGCAAGGTTGCTTGAAGTTAAGTCATTAGGTCAAAACAAGGATTTTGACGAAAATATCAGAAACAAAATAAAAGTTAATTTAAATATTTATTTCTGGTTAAAGAGTATTTTGAAAAATAATCATACATATCAATAATATATAAGGTATATCGATAATATATATAAATATTTATGTTTTTAACTGATTGCTCGAGAGTCTTGTAAATCACATATTTATCCCATAACATATATACAAAGGGGTAATTGAAACTTATAAGGAGAGTTAAGATGAAATTATCAGCAAAAGGACGATATGCGATTAAGGCTATGATCAATATCGCTTTAAACACATCAAAAGAGCCAAAAACCTTGCTTCAAATAGCAAAACATCAGGGTATTTCTTTATCATACTTGGAACAATTGTTTGCTCTGTTGAGGAAACATAACCTAGTATCTGGTATACGAGGACCTGGAGGAGGGTATAAGCTTTCAGATTTGCCCGAAAATATCACAATAGCACAGATTATCAATGCAATTAACAGTGATACTGTGGTTAACGATGCTTCCGAGAGGAAAGATGAGGTGATTTGGTCAAAATTCAGTGCTAAACTATGTAACTACTTGGAAACTGTTACACTGGGTAGCTTGATATCGGAGAATAACTCTGTGAATATCACTGATTCAGCTGCAACTGAAACTGTAGTAGATAAAATTATGGTAAATGGGATTTAGCTTAAACCGGAGAAAATAGATGGCTTATAGCGATAAAGTGTTAGATCATTACGAAAATCCTCGTAATGTCGGAAAGTTTGACAATGATGATACAACTGTAGGCACAGGTATGGTCGGTGCACCAGCATGTGGTGACGTCATGAGGCTACAGATTAAAGTAAATGATGATGGTGTTATTGAGGATGCAAAGTTTAAGACATACGGATGTGGCTCTGCAATAGCCTCTAGCTCATTACTTACTGAATGGGTCAAAGGGAAATCGTTGACCGAAGCATCTTTGATAAAGAACTCTGACATTGCCGAAGAACTAGCTCTTCCACCTGTAAAAATCCATTGCTCAGTGCTTGCTGAAGATGCAATTACGGCTGCAATCGAAGATTACAAAAATAAAGCTAAATAAGTAGTTAAATATTGAAAAGTTAGTTATTTATTGCTTATAATGTTATTTAAGTAACAGAGGAGATTGACGTTATGGGAACAACTCTTAAAACAATGAGTACAAATGTTGGTGGTATGGAACGTATGCTAAGAATTGTAGCCGGTATAGCAATACTATACTTTACAATGGCCGGTATGATTCCAATGCCTTGGGGATTAATTGGTATAGTCCCAATTCTAACTGGATCTTTGGGTTGGTGCCCATTGTATATTCCTTTTGGAATCAGCACGATGAAAAATCAGTAAATACTAAGTATTTATAAAATTTAGAGACGCTTCTGGCGTCTCTTTTTTTATAAGTAATTTTCTATTATGAACAATTATAATACTAAGCCAGTCTATTGGGAAAAAGCCAAAAATTATTTATCTAATAATGATAATATTATAAAGAAAATTATACAAAGTGTTGATAATAAACATTTTTTGACTAGGAACTCAACACCTTTTCAAACATTAGCTAACGCGATTATCGGTCAACAGATATCTGTGGCAGCAGCCTCAAGTGTTCTAAATAAGCTCAAATCAAATATTGGCGGCTTGAGTCCTAAGAAATTATACTCAGCTAATAACTCAATGCTAACAAATTCTGGCTTATCTAGGCAAAAAATTGAATATTTAAGCATTCTAGCCTCTAAATTTGTTACAAATCCTGATTATTTTTACGGTTTTAAGAATATGTCAGATAAAGACATAATAGATAAATTATGTGAATTAAAGGGGATAGGCGAATGGACGGCACAAATGTATCTAATCTTTCAGTTGAATAGACCAGATATTTTGCCATTAGCTGATATCGGCTTTGTGAATAGTGCAGTCAAGATATATGATATAAAAGAACCAAAATTACAGAATCTTTTGGAGGTTTCTAAGAAATGGGGTCATTATAAAACAGTCGCTGTATGGTATATTTGGAGAATAATTGATCCTGAAGTTGTACAGTATTGACAAAATATTTTATGAAAAAAATAATTAAAAATATAAAAGTAGCCAAAGAAATTAAGAAAAAAAACAAGAATAAGAAAACAATTTTTGATAAATATGGCGATAAGATAGAAGATGGTATTGATTATAAAAAAGATAAACCACCTCATTGGTAATGCCGCTATATAATCTTAGTTTGATGGACAATATTATGAATAATCAGGAAGAGCTAAAGACATTAATTCGCCAAGGCAAAGAGATTGGTTATATTCTTAACGAAACTCTAGATAAATGTCTTTTAAGCTTCTCAGCAATTGATAGGAAATATATTATTGAGACATTGGAAGAAATGGAAATACAGATTGTTGACTCTCCAAAAGAATATGATGAGTATAAATACTTATCTGGTGAAGAAGCTATAAAGATTTTACAAAGTTTGAGTGATGGGACTCATGAAGCATTTATCAAGCCTCCTAACAAAGACAAAGATGAGTAATTTAAAAAACTTATGAAACATGTTAACATACGAAAAAACTTATTATGTTTAAGAAATATTATAATTTAATTGTTCTGTTAATATGCACTGGAGCATTTCCGGTTCAAGTCGTGTCATCGAGTAATACAGCATTCACTGATCCTGCTATATGCTACTTCCATGATGCTGACTCCAATGATGATAGACAAATTATCAAATGTGATCATTGTGATTACTACTATGATATTGATTCTAATCAAAATTCTAAATATATTTTCCCA
>Ga0233433_10000997_pt1 | contig 28819 bp, 23 predicted proteins | sample SI_122_August201_5_FD_179868 | JGI IMG/M metagenome (GOLD analysis project Ga0233433, IMG submission 179868) | Seawater microbial communities from Saanich Inlet, British Columbia, Canada - SI_122_August2016_100_MG | ecosystem: Environmental > Aquatic > Marine > Inlet | place: Canada: British...
CCAGTTTGCAGTCATAACAGATGACTTCCACACCAGCCTTAACGGCATCGGTCAGGGCATTCGCGTATACTGGATCGATGTCTGATGCCACCATAAAGCCGCCCGCGTCATCGCGTTGAACCAGATACATCATGGTGGCGCGGTGACCTTCGGCGACCATATCTGAAAGCTCGACTAGGTGCTTGGTGCCGCGCGCGGTGACGGAATCCGGGAAATCCGCCGGCGCACCGGGTGACAGGTCGCGGCGCATGGTTACGTTTTTGACTTCAACGTAGCACATGGGCCGGTTGTCATCTTCCAGCAACAGATCGATGCGTGAATTTTTGCCGTATTTGACCTCGTGGCGTAAGGAGGCGTATCCCGACAGCTCAGAGATCGTGCCATCCAAAATAGCCTCGGCCACCAGCTTGTTGGGGCGGTTGGTGTTGACACCAACCATGGCATCCCCGATGCGGATCATTTCCCAGGTGAATTTCAGTTTCCGGTCCGGGTTGGTGGCCGGTGAAATCCACACGTCGGCACCCGGCTCATTCACACTGAGCATAGAGCCGGAGTTCGCGCAATGGGCCACAACGACAGATCCGTCGGCCAGTTCCACATCAGCCATGAACCGCTTATAGCGTTTCACCAGCTTGCCTTGTATCAGGGGGGTTTCAAATTTCATGGCGCGAACCTAATCATCGCTGCCATCATTTGCCAGAAATTTCGTCAGCGATGTTTCGCCCTGTCCCGGATTGGGGAGGCATAACAGACATGGAATGATATTCGACAAGGCACCTACCTCGACCCAAAGGAGACCTCTCGGGTTCCCTAATCCTCTATACCTGAGTCAATCAGAGCAGTATACAAATGTTCGAAATCAGCTTCGTTCCGATATTGAACAGCAATACTCCGCCAGTAGTTTTTCCATGCATCAGGCTTATGCCCCGGAAACACCACCATGTCATCCTTGGCAATGCGCAGGAATTCCGCCAGCGTGGTTCGAGCTTCGTCGTAATGCCCAGCACCGACATAGCTTGCGGCTAGCCAACCACGAACTTCGTTTACCGGGTCCTTGATGGTGCGGAGTATCCGTATGGCATCGTCATACTGCCGTGCGGTGAAGAACGCACAACCCTTGAGCCAGTCGACCCACTCAGCCTGAAACGGATTAATACGTGTAGAAAGTTCCAGTTGAGTCATTGCCTCATCCACCCGTCCGACTGCGATAAGAAAATAGCTATAAAGTCCTAAGGCTTGAGAATCATTAGGGTTAAGCTGTATCGCTCGTTCCAGATTATGTTGTGCATCGCCGTAGTCGCGGAGGCACACCTGTATTGAACCCAGTGTGGCGAGCGCCTCACTAAACGATTCATCCAGTGTGATGGCTGTTTTTGCACTCTCGTAGGCAGTCATCAGTGTTGCGTCGCGATCCTCCACCCAATGAGACATCCAATCCGATATTAACACCTCGGAAAACCAGCGATGTGCCTGGGGGTTGAGGGGGTCGAGATCGATGGCCTGTTCGAGATGCTTGCGAGCTTTTCTGTTATCTTCCTTGGTGTTTCGGAGCCATGCAGCGATTCCGCGCAGCACATGATCATACGCCATAAAGCTTTCACCGCTCAGACGGTCCGCGCTTTTCCGACCAGCGGATTCCACCCGTCCACCGATTGTCGATGATATGGTTTGCACCACCTCGTCCTGGACAGCGAAAATATCTTCAAGCTCGCGATCGTAGCGTTCCGCCCAAAGATGGTTGCCCGTTGCTGCCTCAACGAGCTGAGCGCTAATGCGAACGCGGTTGCCCGATTTCCGGACACTGCCTTCAACCACATATGAAATGCCTAGCTTCCGACCAACCTCTGTCACGTCAACGGCTTCACCCTTGAAGGTAAAAGACGAATTTCGTGCGATGACAAACAGTGAGCGGAAGCGACTGAGTTCGGTAATGATGTCTTCGGTGATACCATCAGCGAAATATTCCTGCTCCGCATCACCCGACATATTTGCAAACGGCAGTACGGCGATAGAAGGTTTGTCAGGCAATGACAAAGTTTCAGTCCTATCGTCAGTCAGGATTTTTGGTATGGGCGCATCGCCACCTGCTCGAATTTCCGACCGCAGCATCTGTGTTTCTGTATCCGGCTCGACTCCCAATTCGTTCTTCAACACGTCGCGGCACGCATGGAACTGCTTGAGCGCCATATTGCGGTCACCTCGTTCCACATACAGACGCATGAGCGAACGATGTACTTGTTCCTGCAATGGATCAATAGCGAGAAGGCTGCGCCCAGTGGATATTGCTTTGTTCGTTTCGCCAGCCTCAGCCTGGTATTTCAGTAATTGGTCCATCGCCCCTTGCGCTAAATCCGCGAAACGCGAGCGTTCAGTAGATAGCCACTCATCAAACGATGTGTCTGCAATACTGATACCGTCCAGTAAATCTCCCTGATAAAGGTTGGTGATTTGTTCGAGATCAGTAGAAGACCGACTGACGGATAGTTTTTTGAGGGCCACCGCATCGCAATCAAGGTTTTCGGCGTTAAGTGTCACACGGTCACGATCTGCGCTAAAGTAGTGGTCACCATTGTCGCCCAGTGCGCGTCGCAACTCAGCCAATGCCTGTCGCAAACTGCCTCGGGCCTGTTCGTCTCCCCGGTCCCCCCAAAGCAGACTGGATAGCTTCTCACGCGAGACAGCGTTACCAGACGACAGGGTGAGTATTGCCAGCAAAGCCTGGGTTTTACGCCCCTTGATATGCAGGGCGGAACCATCATCAAGAGAGGCGCTGAAGCCGCCCAGCAATTTGATCCGCAGTGTCGCCATCCGACAATTGTATCCAAATACTTGTGGTTGAAATCTGAAAACACGATTTGATCTACATATTTCACGGTTAATTCACAGTAGACGCAACTTTAATTCACGGGACGCTTGTACTTTGGGTTTCATTAAACAAGGGAAACATAGGGCGGACCGTCCGTCACAACTAACGCTAGGAGACTAACCATGAGTGACTATGACGAAATCAAAGAAACCATCTTTCACTACTTCGAGGGTTACCAGACGAAGGACCGTGCACGACTGGAAAGAGCATTTGCGACCGAAGTTGCCCACATGACCGGATATGCGAAGAATGAGGACGGAGAGATCGAATTATGGAGTAAGCCAATTACGGAGATAATTGACCTTTTCGTCTCGGACGATGACTCTTTGCCAGAATTGGCCTACGGCAAAATACTTGGTATCCACATTTTCAGCGATGTTGCGGCTACGGCTCTGTTCGATTGTGCGGGTAAGTTTATTGACACGTATCAAATGGTCAAATTGGACGGAGAATGGCGTATAGCCAACAAGTTCTACGTCGATTATTGATCCAACACCTTCCAGTGATGTCTGCTCGTGGTGTGAAAACAGAAAGATCGGTAGAATATATTCGTTTGTCAGATATCCCAGTCTGCGCCTTCTAATGGCGAAGGCTCAGTCACCATCATTTGCCAGAAATTTCGTCAGCGACGTTTCGCCCTGTCCCGGTTTCAGGGGTTGTTGTTGGGTGGGTGACGGTGCCCAGCCGCTTAATGTCAGGATCTGGAACGTGGCAGGCACCCGGCCATCATCACCGGCGTATTTTTCCATGTACAACTGCATAGCCATCATCATGGTTTCCCGGCGCATGGCGGTGAGGCGGCGCTCCATAACGGCGTTGGCCTCGCCCATGCCTCGCAGATCATGCAGCAGCTTGAGCGGGTCGCTATAGGATACCGTGATGGTTTCCGTATCCACCACTGGCAATGCGAACCCCGCGCGCTGTAACAAAGCCCCGGCATCGCGGATGTCGGTGAATGGTGATACGCGGGGACTTAATCCACCCTGCACGGCGATTTCTGCCTCAGACAAAACAGCGCGCAGTTCATGCAGGGTTTCGCCACCGAACATGGTGGCCAGGAAAAGGCCATCTGGTTTTAGCGCACGGCGCACCTGTGTCATACAGCCGGGCAGATCATTCACCCAGTGCAATGACAGATTGCTGATAACCAGATCGAGGGCTGCATCGGCAAAAGGTAGCGCTTCCTCATCGGCGACGGCGCCGCTCATCGCGCTGTGCGCCATCATACGTTCTGACAGATCACATCCATACAGGCTCTCGATGCCGCCTTGGCTGTCACGGAGTTCCGCCAGCAAGCCGGTGCGGCAGCCCAAGTCAACGGCGACCGGAAATTTGGCGATCACATCATCCAGCCGATCAAGCAGGCGCGTGCCCACTTCGCGGAACAGGAAATCATGCTCGGTCAAGTTGCTGGCGGCCCGGTCACGGTGCTGGCGCACCACTTGGCGGTTGAAGACGGTCATGGAGTCGGTCATGCTCACTTTATGCCACACAGTTCGGATCATATAAAACCCGCTTCACGGGAAATCGGCTCTGTTTCCGCCCCTGTCTCTGCCCCTGCGCCTTTGAGGCGGTTTCCGGGGTTCAAGACACCCGGCCCGGCGAAAGCCTTTCTGGCAAAAGTGCGTGATGTGGTACTGCCATCACAATGCCTGGGGTGTTCCGTGGTGGTTGAAGCGCCCGATACCCTGTGCGGTGATTGCTGGGGCAAACTGGCCATGATCGGTCCGGCGGCGTGCCAGTGCTGTGGCCTGCCGTTTGAATTTGATCTGGATGCACCACTCTGCGGTGAATGCGTTCGACTGACGCCGCCCTTTGCACGGGCGCGTTCAGCGGTGATCTACGATGAAGGGTCACGCCATTTGATCATGGCCTTCAAGCATGGTGACAGACCGGAAGCCGCTAAACTGTTTGCCCGGTGGATGGCATCGGCGGCAGCCGATTTGCTGCGTGACGCCGATGTGCTGGTCCCGGTGCCATTGGACCGGCGGCGATTGTTCAAAAGGCGTTTCAATCAAGCCGCCCTTATGGCTAAGGAATTGAGCCAGACGCACGGTATTCCTATATCGTATGACGCGGTGGAACGTATCCGTCCCACACCCAGTCAGGGTCACCTGAGCCCGGCCCAGCGCCGCCGCAATGTGGCCGGTGCCTTTGCCGTGCCGGAATCCGGAAAATCACAGATAGCGGGCAAGCGGGTTTTGCTGATCGACGACGTCTTGACGACGGGCGCCACGGTTTGGGCCGTAACCCGGCAATTGAACAAGGCCGGAGCAATTGCCGTCGACGTGCTGACCACGGCACGGGTTGTGAGATCAGGCAGTACCGGCAGGTAGGTCACTGGTCATTGGTCTGCGGCAGGTAAATTCTGAAAACAGTTCCCTCACCCAAGACACTTGAAACCGTTATCGCACCACCATGTTCCGTGACAACACCCTGTGCCACGGACAAACCTAACCCTGTGCCTTCGCCCGATTTCTTCGTCGTAAAGAACGGATCAAAAATCCGGTCTATAACGTCGGGTTTAATACCGGGACCATCGTCGGCAATTTCCACCTGGGCGTATGTGTCAGCCATTGGCATCTGAAGTGCCGTAACGACCTCTTTATCCAAATCCTGTTTGTCGACGGCGGTGAACGAGAGCGTAACCGTACCGGGTTCGCCCGCAAAGGCATCTCCCGCATTGGAGACTATATTCAGGATGACGGCTTCCAGTTGGACCTCGTCACATGAGACAAAAAAAGCGTCATTATCAAGGTGCGCGACAAGTTTGGTGTTTGCCGACAAGGATGATTGCAGGAGTTCAACGGCTTTGCGCAGCACATCCAGAACATCCTGTGTTGTAAGCTCAAGTTCATCCTGGCGACTGAACGCCATGATTCGGGCAATCAGGTTCTTTGCCCGGGTGCCGGCCTCAAAGACAATGGTTGAATTTTCGTGCTCTTTGCTGCCTTCGGGGAAGGTATTCAGTGAAGGCTCGTTCAGGATTAATATGGGATTGAGCAGGTTATTGATGCTGTGGGCGATCCCCCCGGCAAGATTTCCAAGAGATTCCATTTTGGATGAATGAAAAATCCTTTCCTGGATTTTCCGAAATTCCGTCATGTCGGTGATCATGAGCAAAAGAGATCGCCCTTCATCCAATTCCAGTGGTGCCAGATGACAATCAAGATGGAGTTTTTTTCCGAACGAAGATCTGACATGCATGTTGTGCTGTATGTGTTTGCCGGTGGACAGGCACTGGGTCGCCTTGTCGTACAATCCATCTTCCTTCCACGTATCAAGTTCGTGAAAATTCATCTCAAATAACTGTTCACGCGTGCCACCGGTAATATCACAGGCCGCATCGTTGACTGAAACACAGTTGCCCGATTGATCAAATGTAAAGATTCCCACAGGTGAGGATGAAAGAATAAGATCATTAAATTGATGCATTTCCCGGAGGTCAGATTCGTTTTTCTTGTATTCTGTAATATCCTGACAAACACCAAACGACCGCATGTTCTTGCCATCCCGAAAATCGGTACCGGACCCCACCTCCCGAAGCCATCGCACCTCTCCGGTCGAACTAATAACCCGAAATTCGCTGACAACCGCTTCATCCGTGTACATGAGTTTTTGGAAATTATCCTGAACGATCCACTTATCATCCGGGTGGGCCATGCTCCACGATTTTGATGCAGGCCCGTCGCCTGTGCTGTTTGGGCTTCCCCCAAAAATAGCTGCGAGTTCGTCAGACCAATATGGATACGTGAAGTTTTCGTGCTCGCATATCCAGAAACCGATTTTGCCGAGCGTCGCGGCCTGTGAAATAAAGGTGCTAAGCTCCAATTGCGTTTCTTCAAGGTTTCTTCGCTCTGTATCATCCTTGACAAATGCTTGATAGCGAACCGCAACACCATTCTCATTCTCAACAATCTCTGCATCCTCAGAAACCCAAATCGTACTGCCATCCTTACGATAGAGTTCCGTGTACGGGGTGATCGTACGACCTTTACTCCTCAGGGACTGTATCACCTCGGTGCGGGCATCCGGGTTCACATACAATTGGTTCTCGATATCTGTGATGCATGTCATCAGGTCCAGTGGTGAGTCATATCCCAACATTTCGGCCAGGGCAGGGTTAGCGGAAAGGAATTTACCGTCCAGAGAAACTTCTGTAATCCCGATGGGGGCATTTTCGATGAGCGTAGAGAATTTTTGTTCGTTCTTCAGAACTTCAGCCTGTGAGTTCGCTTTAGCCACTTTCAGGATTATTGCTGTTGTCCAGATGACGGCAATGGCCAACCCCCGATTAAAAGCCACAAACCACTCAATGCCCCCACTAGGGGACATGGCGTAACCGACGATTGTCAATACCGTGCCAACGACGGCCAGTACAATGATCGACCTGTCTGTGGGGAACCACCATCCAAGCAGGACCAGACCAACATAGGGGACGCCCGCCGCTACACCCAAGGGGGTGTAGAGATCAAAAATCAGGATAAGCGCAGCGACGGTCACACTGACCGCATATAGCTTGGGGGCTATTTCTTTCATCGTATTATTTGTCGTTTCAATTAACTGTAACACAGTAGCAGAGGAGAATTTACGTGCATACAATAACATACATGGGTATGAATAGTGTAACTTTCAACCACAATATCGCTGTTCATTGAATGGGGGTGGTTTGCTGGGATAGCAATTGCAAAACGGCCTCGCGCGCACTATGTATCCCGGTACCGCGCAACGACACTGTTAGTGGACGCAATAATGACCGATACACCACACGTTGAAATTTACACCTCACCCCTTTGCGGGTTTTGTTTTCGCGCCAAATCGCTGTTAGATCACAAGGGCGTGGCCTATGACGAGATCGACGTGATGATGAATGGTAGCCGCCGTGGCGAGATGACCGAGCGTGCGGGTGGCGGCACCTCGGTACCACAAATCTTTATTAATGGTGAGCACGTGGGCGGCTGTGACGAACTGATGATGCTGGAACACGAGGGCAATCTGGACGGAAAACTGGGAGCCGCATGAGCAACCTCTTCAACGTTGCCCTGATCCAGACCACCACGGGCCGAGACCCGGATGCCAATATTGCTGCCATAACACCTCAAATTTCAGATGCCGCCGCAAATGGTGCGGACTTCGTCATGCTGCCTGAAACGGCCGGTATGATGGAACCTGATCCCAAACAGCTGCATGCCAAGGCGCGATTTGAACATGAAACCGCGGCGCTGAGCGCCTTTTCGGAGGCCGCCGCCAAGGCTGGTGTGTGGCTGCTGATCGGATCGCTGGTGGTCAAATCGGATGAGCCGGGCAAGCTGGCCAATCGTTCATTCCTCGTGGACGGTACGGGCACCATCAAGGCCCGCTACGACAAGATCCATCTGTTTGATGTGGAACTGGCTTCGGGTGAAGCCTATCGGGAGTCATCCAATTACCGCCACGGTGACAAACTGGTCAGTGCCGAGACCCCGTGGGGCATCCTCGGCATGACGATTTGTTACGATCTGCGGTTTGCGGGTCAGTACCGGGCGCTGGCTAATCAAGGCGCTGCATTTCTGACCGTGCCATCAGCCTTTACCCGCCCAACCGGTCAGGCCCACTGGCATACGTTGTTACGGGCGCGGGCTATTGAAAACGGCTGTTACGTGTTTGCGCCCGCCCAGTGCGGTGAGCACGAAGGCGGTCGCCAGACCTACGGGCATTCTCTAATCGTTGATCCGTGGGGCGAGGTTGTGGCTGATGGTGGCGAAGTGCCCGGAATCATCACAGCCGAAATCAACCCTGCTCGCGTGGATGTGGTCCGCGCTCAGGTGCCGTCGCTACAGCACGACCGGGATTATTCTTAAACCTGTATCGTGTGTGCGGGCGGCTCGCCATCCTCACGCGCGCTTTGCCCCAAATCATTCACCGCGACAAGGCGTTGTTTAACGCCGGGGATGTCGCCGGTTTCTACAAGACCGTGTTCATAGGCGACCACCTGCAAACGACCCTGCACCAGTTCCAGCAATTCTCCTGCCCGTAACAGGTGATCCGGGTTGCGGGGGCGGGCGTATTCTTCGTTACCTCGCGCAAACGTCTCATAGACCAGAACCCCGCCAGGGTTCAGGCTGTTTATCAAGGCACCCAGATGGTCGCGGTACAGATAATTCACCACCACGATACCGTCGAATGTACGCTTGAATAGTGATCCACCTTCATGGAACGGGTGTTGCCCCGATTCCAGATCGGCGGTGACAATTTCGAGATTTTCGTGGTCGCCCAAACGTTCACAAATGGCATCGGTATTCTTGTCGATGGCCGTCACAGGATGACCAGAATGCAGGAATACCTGTGTATGTCGACCGCCACCGCAGGCTAAATCCAGCACCGAGCCATTTTGCGGCACATGCCCCGAAAACCGGGCGACCCAGGGCGATGGGTCGGTAACTCTCAGGTGTTTTGTGTGCCTTTCTTCGTCGCTCATGTGTTCATTTGCCTTGGCAAAGGTTAATATATAGGCTTATTTAATCAGTATTGAGTAGCCTTGTTAAGGCGTAATAAACAACGGTAAGCCCCAATGATTACCTATCAGCTTAAATGTACATCAGGTCATGAGTTCGAAGCGTGGTTCCGCAATAGTGCTGGATACGACGAACAGTGTGCGTCTGGTGATATCAGTTGCCCCTTGTGCGGGGATCAGGAAATCACGAAAGCCATCATGGCCCCGGCCATTGGCAAAAAGGGAAATTCATCGACCCCATCCGTTGAGCCCAATCCTGAACTCGACCCTGAACAAAGGGCATCCGAAGTGGCCCGCGAAGTTTTGGACGCCGTGGAATCCATTCGTCAGCATGTGGAAGACAACTGCGATTACGTGGGCAATGATTTCGCCGATGAGGCCCGCAAAATCCATTACGGCGAAGCCGATGAACGCGGCATTTATGGCGAGGCCACGGCTGAAGATAATCAGGCGCTGGACGAAGAAGGCATCGAAGTCTTCCGCATTCCCACCGGCCCCCGCCGCGATAGTTAATTTGGTCTATTAGTGTTGTTGGCGAGAAAAATACGCCAGATAATTCACCGCCGTATCATCGCCTAGGCGCCAATCCCCATTCGCCAGATTATAAACCGTGCCTTTGATGGATTTGATATCCAGTCCGTGCGGGCGTAATCCGTTAGCCAGTTCTGACGGGCGCACGAATTTGTTCCAGTCATGGGTGCCAGCGGGAACCCAGCGCAGAATGTATTCAGCCGCGATCTTGGCAAAAGCCAACGATTTGATTGTGCGGTTGATGGTACCCATGATCAGACAGCCTTCGGGCGTTACCAGTGCCGACAGGGCGTCCAGAAACTGGTTTACGTCGGTAACGTGTTCCACCACTTCCAATGATATGACTGCATCAAACGAAAGCCCTTCGGCGGCAAGCGTTTCGGGCATGCATTGACGGTAATTGATATCCAGTCCGCTCTGGCGGGCATGGGTGGCGGCAACGGCGATTGTTTCTTCACCGGCATCGATGGCGGTTACGTCTGCACCCAGTCGGTTGAGCGGCTCACTGGCAAGACCACCGCCGCAGCCCACGTCCAGTAGCTTGAGGCCTTTCAGGGGCGAATCAGCAGTGGAATCACGACCGAAATGATCACACAGCGCGCCAACCACGAATTCCATGCGCACCGGGTTTAGCATGTGAAGCGGACGAAACTTGCCTGAATCATCCCACCATTCATCGGCAATAGCCGTAAATCGGGCTATTTCCTCGGGTGATGCTGTTGAAGTTATTACCATTTTACCTGTTACCAAGTTAACCGCGGGCTTGAATGCCCAAGGCGTTCAGAGTATGTATTCGCCGCTCTTCGTTCAACCGAAACAAACAGAATACTGATAAATTTAGATGGCTCGTATTGTTCAAAAATTTGGCGGCACCTCTGTGGCTGATCCGGAGCGGATCAAGGCCGTGGCGCAGCGCGTCAAAGCTGAACTGGACGCGGGCAATCAGGTTGCCGTGGTTCTGTCCGCCATGTCGGGTACCACAAACCAGCTGGTTTCATACGTGGACGAAATTTCACCAGATTATGACCCACGAGAATATGATGCCATCGTCGCCACGGGTGAGCAGGTAACCATCGGGTTACTGGCTATTGCGCTGCAGGGCCTTGGTATCAAGGCTCGGTCATGGATGGGGTGGCAAGTGCCAATCCATACGGACGCCGTGCATGGCAAGGCGCGTATTGAGCGCATCGAAACAGATGAGCTTGATGCGCGGATGAACAATGGCGAAGTTCCCGTTGTGGCGGGCTTCCAGGGTATAGGCCCGGATAATCGGATCACCACATTGGGTCGCGGTGGCTCAGATACCAGCGCCGTGGCATTGGCCGCCGCCTTGAATGCGGATCGTTGCGATATCTATACGGATGTGGACGGCGTCTATACGACCGACCCTCGTATTGTGGCCAAGGCGCAAAAGCTTGATAAAATTACATATGAAGAAATGCTGGAAATGGCGTCACTTGGCGCCAAGGTCTTGCAAACGCGTTCCGTACAGCTTGCCATGAAGGAAGGTGTACGGCTTCAGGTTCTTTCCAGTTATACCGATGAACCAGGTACTCTGGTCGTAGATGAGGATGAAATCGTGGAACAGGCAGTAGTCAGTGGAATTGCATACAGTCGTGATGAGGCCAAGATTTCCCTGATGGGGGTATCTGATAAGCCGGGTGTTGCTGCCCGTATTTTTGGCCCGCTCACAAATGCCAATGTGAACGTGGATATGATTGTCCAGAACGTATCCGAGGACGGCAGCACAACGGATTTGACTTTTACCGTGGCACAGGCCGATTTGCGCAAAGCGGTGGATACGCTGGAAAAGGATCAGGACGGTATTGAGTACCGCCAACTGATTTCCGATGCCGACGTGGTCAAAGTCTCGGTCATTGGTGTTGGCATGCGCTCACACGCTGGTGTGGCACAGACCATGTTTTCGGCACTGGCCGAACGCGGCATAAACATTCAGGTGATTTCCACATCCGAGATCAAGGTTAGTGTCCTGATTGCCGAAGAATACACCGAACTGGCATTGCGGGCATTGCACACAGCCTATGATCTGGATGCTGAGTGAAATCTAGCGTTACTTAAGCCATGTAACACCCGGGAAGGGAAGCGGTACAGGTCATGTCTGGTGACAGCATTGATGCAACACCGCCTTTAGCGGAGCACAACACGCAAGCCTTGCGTCGTTTGCTGTCTCGTGCCCGCACGATTATGGCCGGGCCAGGTGAAGCCGAAGGCAGGCTGGAACAAATCACCGGGATCATTGCCGCTGAACTGGTCGCAGAGGTTTGCTCAATTTACGTGCGGCGCGCGGGCGATATGCTGGAACTGTACGCGACGCAAGGCCTGAAATCAGATGCTATTCACAACACCCGCCTGCGTGTGGGTGAAGGCCTGGTCGGTGATATAGCGGCCCATGCCCGACCCCTGGTATTGTCCGATGCCCAGAACCATCCCAACTTTGCCTACCGGCCAGAAACAGGCGAAGAGCTTTTCCATTCGCTGATGGGTGTGCCCGCCGTGCGTGGTGGCCGGGTTGTAGGTGTGCTGGTGGTGCAGAACCGAACCCAGCGTCACTACACCGATGAAGAAGTCGAGACGCTGGAAACCGTGGCCATGGTGGTGGCCGAAATGGTTGCCGGTGGCGAGTTGGTGGATCAGGCCGAGTTGTCGCCGGTTGACGGAATCGGCATCAAACCCCTTCGTCTGGAAGGGTTGCGGTTGCACAATGGTATCGGCATGGGAACCGCAGTGCTGCACCAACCCCAATATAAGGTTGAGCAGGTTGTCGCCGATGACCCGGTGCTGGAGCACCAGCGACTTGATGATGCCTATGCCGACATGCACGGCGCGCTTCAGGACATGATGGAAACCAGCGCGTTCGACAAAGCCGGTGAACACCGTGAAATCATGGAAGCCTATCGCATGATCGCCAGCGACGCGGGCTGGCTGGAAAAACTTCACACAGCTATCGATTCAGGCCTGACAGCCGAGGCCGCCGTTGAGCGTGTGCAAAACGATCTAAGCGCGCGTATGGGCCAGGTTGCCGATCCCTATATCCGCGAGCGTGTGCAGGATATCGAGGACTTGGGATCTCGCCTTATGCGGCACCTGTATGGTGATCAGGGACAGGATACTGGTGAGTTGCCGGAGCACGTGGTGCTGGTGGCACGCACGTTGGGACCGGCGCAGCTTTTTGACTATGACGCTTCTCGCCTTCGTGCGCTGGTGCTCGAAGAAGGATCACCAACCAGCCATGCCGCCATTGTGGCGCGCGCGCTGGATATTCCGGTGGTGGCCCAGGTCAAGGATGCCATAGAGCGTATTGAACAAGGCGACACAATTGTCGTGGATGGTGATTCCGCTCGGGTGTTCGTGCGCGCGGGCGAGGACGTACAGCAAACGTTCAAAGATGCGCTGAAAGCCAAAACCGTACAGGCTCAAAAATATGACGCGCTGAAAGAATTACCTGCCCGCACGCTGGACGGGACCGAGGTTAATTTGTTCATCAATGCCGGATTGTTGGTTGATTTGCGACGCATGCATGAAACAGGCGCGAACGGGATCGGGCTTTACCGTACCGAGGTACCATTCATGGTCCGGCCAGAATTTCCCGATGTGGATGAACAGGAAGTCATATACAGGGAAATTCTGGATGGTGCTGACGGCAAGCCCGTCCTGTTCAGAACTCTTGATGTGGGCGGCGACAAAGTCTTGCCCTATTGGGAACCGGGCGATGAAGAAAACCCGGCCATGGGCTGGCGGTCGATCCGCATATCGCTGGACCGGCCCGCCATGTTGCGACAACAGCTACGCGCACTCGTGCGGGCATCCGCCGGGCGTGACATGCGTATCATGTTTCCCATGATTGCCGAGGTTAGCGAATTCGTGGCGGCCAAGGGCATGCTTGATATGGAGCTGGCTCGACACGAAGAGCGCGGCCTTGAGGTGCCCACCAACGTGACCGTTGGCTGTATGCTTGAAGTACCGGCGCTGGCCTTTCAGTTAAAAGCATTATTGCGCCACAGCGACTTTGTTTCGGTGGGCAGCAATGATCTGATGCAATTCCTGTTTGCCAGCGACCGTGGCAACGCGCGCCTTGCTGGTCGGTATGACACATTGTCACCATCGGTATTGTCATTCCTGCGCGCGGTGGTTTCAGAATGTGATGAAGCGGGCAAGCCAATCAGCCTGTGCGGTGAAATGGCCGGATATCCACTGGACGCCATGGCGCTGATCGGTATCGGGTTTAGAAATTTGTCGTTGGTGCCGTCTTCCATTGGCCCCGTAAAAGCGATGGTTCGCAGTCTGGAATTAGGCTCTTTGGAGCGGTATTTGCGGACGATATCGGACATCGATCATCGGTCTGTCCGGAAAAAGTTGAAAAATTTCGCCCAGGACCATCAAGTGGAAATATAGTCGCTGGCGCGCTTTTCGACTCTTAACGGTATTTTGATGATATTTCTGCACCATCGGTCTGTTGGATTCGCGGCAGTTAACAAAGGATTCTGTCGAAGCTTACCAACGGGGAACGATAATTATTAGGGCCGTCATGCAAAACGCTGATCAGTCATCAACAGGTACGGGTATAGAACAGGAAGCCAACGTACTTTCTGTGAGCACCATTCTTCGCGAAGCACGGGAAGCATCGGGTCAATCACTGGAAGAGGTGGCAAGTCAATCGCGCATTAGTCGCAAGTATCTTGAAGCGTTGGAAGAAGGTCGCTTTGCGGCTCTGCCTGGCAACACATATATATTGGGATTTATCCGCACCTATGCGGGCCACATGGGACTTGATGGCGACGAACTGGTTAACCAGTACAAGAGCAATAGCGAAAACGCCACGGATAAAACTACACTGGATTTTCCTGAACCCCTGCCTGAAACCGGTATTCCGGGCGGAACCATTCTGTTCGCCGGTATCGTTGTTGCCGTTATGGCCTATGGCGGATGGTATGTGGCCACGGAAGAAGATAACTCCAGGGCCAATATGGTGGCAGCAGTGCCAGAACGGCTGGCAGATGCTATGCCCGATGACGACAGTGCTGACGCGGCTGACCAGCCCGCCGATGCCGAGGTCGTTGAAATGCCGACGATTGTCGAAGACGTTACGGAAATCAAAGAAGCTGTCACTGAGGAACCCGAGGAGCCGCAACCGGTAACTGAGGTGCCAGAAACAGTAACAGAAACGGTAACCAACGTTGAAGAGACAGTCGAGGTCGCCCCCGAACCGGAACCCGAAGTGGTTGAGACCACCGTGGATGAAGTTGTGGAACAGGTGGTTGTAGAAGAAGTTGAGGCAGAGGTTGAAACCGCATCGCCTGAAATGATTGTCGAAGACACCACGGAAGCGTTGGATGAACAAAGTTCCCAGGAATTGAACGAAGCACAGTTGCGCGAATTGCAGGAATCCATGGATGCTGGTTCCAGCACTGATACCAGCACCACCGAAACCGCTGTTGTTGAGGTCGTCACAGAAGTGCTCGAAGCCGAGTCTTCTCCCGAAGTGGCGGCTGAACCACGAGCGCCTCGCTCATACGGCGAAGAAGGCAGCTCACGCATCTTGATCACAGCCATTACCAATAGCTGGACCGAGGTCCGTGACACCATCACGGGTGAATTGTTGCTGACCCGATTACTGCACACCGGCGATACATATAACGTCCCGAACCGTCCAGGTATTACACTGGTGACCGGAAATGCTGGTGGGCTGGAAATCAAGGTGGATGGTAAAGTTGTGCCGCCCATTGGTGGCACTGGTACGGTGCGCCACGACGTGGCACTTGATCCAGAAATGCTAAAATCCGGCAAAGCCTCAGAATAGAATACAAAAATCCATGCACGTTTTTGTTGTTCGGCGTTGACCAAGCCTTCTGATTGCGCCAAATAACCGGCTATAATGATCTCATGTATAGCGTTTACGGGACTTGAGACGTGCCAGAAGAAAACATGATAGCAACCACCATCAAAAACAGACGCCGCAGCATTGCGGTAACCGTCGGTAATGTGGCCGTTGGTGGTGACGCGCCGATCGTCGTTCAGTCCATGACCAATACGGATACCGCCGATGTTGAGGCAACGACCCAACAAGTCGCCACACTGGCGCGGGCGGGATCTGAATTGGTGCGGATCACCGTCGACCGGGAAGAAGCTGCCGCCGCCGTTCCCCATATTAGAGATCGCTTGATGGTGATGGGCGTGGATGTGCCCCTGGTGGGCGATTTTCACTATATCGGTCACAAGTTGCTGGAAAATCATCCGGCCTGTGCCGAGGCGCTGGCCAAGTATCGAATTAATCCGGGCAATGTGGGTTTCCGCGAAAAACGAGATCGCCAGTACGGTGCCATGATTGAAATGGCTATTCGTTATGACAAGCCGGTACGCATCGGCGTGAACTGGGGCAGCCTGGATCAGGAACTTCTGGCCCATCTGATGGACGAGAACGCCAAAGTAGCCGCACCTAAAGAAGCCGCCGCCGTTATGCGTGATGCGTTGGTGGCCTCAGCCATCAACAGTGCGACGCGGGCCGAGGAAATCGGCCTTGGCCGCGACCGGATTATCCTGTCATGCAAAGTCAGCGAGGTTCAAAACCTGATAGCGGTCTATCGCGATTTGGCAATCAAAGCTGACTACGCCCTGCACCTGGGGCTAACCGAGGCAGGCATGGGATCCAAAGGTATTGTGGCATCCACCGCCGCTATGGCTGTTTTATTACAGGAAGGCATCGGCGACACTATTCGCGTGTCATTGACCCCGGAGCCGGGCGGTGACCGGACGCAAGAGGTCATCGTTGCCCAGGAAATGTTGCAAACCATGGGGCTGCGCTCATTCGCGCCTATGGTTACGGCCTGTCCGGGGTGTGGCCGCACCACAAGCACAGTGTTTCAGGAACTGGCGCAGAGCATACAAATTTACCTGCGCGACCGTATGCCTGTATGGCGAGACGCCTACCCCGAAGCGGCAAGCCTGAATATCGCCGTCATGGGTTGTATCGTGAATGGTCCGGGCGAAAGCAAGTTTGCCGATGTGGGTATTAGCTTGCCCGGCACCGGTGAGCAGCCATCAGCCCCTGTTTTCATTGATGGTGAGAAGCATGTAACCTTGCGCGGCGATAACATTTCGGCGGAATTTCAGGATATCGTCGAGAAATACGTGGTTGATCGATTTGGTAAATCAGATCAAACAACCATAACTGCCCAATAACAGAACAATCAAGAAGCCGGAAACACACTCTATGTCCTCTTTACAACCAGTCCGCGGCACACATGACCTTCTGCCTGAGGAAATGCGCCGTCATCGTGCGGTCACGGACGCGGCGCAATCTGTGTCTGCCCAGTATGGTTATGAAGAAATCGCGACGCCGATTTTTGAGTTCACCAATGTATTCTCCCGCACCCTCGGCGATACGTCGGATGTGGTGACCAAGGAAATGTATACCTTCGAGGACAAGGGCGGCGAGATGATAACCCTGCGGCCCGAAAATACCGCCAGCGTCATGCGGGCGTATTTGTCTAATGGTTTACAGCAGACGTTGCCTTGTCGGTTCTTTTATCGCGGCCCCATGTTCCGTTATGAGCGTCCCCAGAAAGGCCGCCAACGACAGTTTCACCAGATCGGTATCGAGTGCATTGGCATTCCGGCAGCAGAGGCCGACGTGGAAGTGATCGCCACTGGCGCGCACATTCTGAAGTCTTTGGGGATTCTGGATCGCACCACGCTGGAGATCAATTCGCTGGGCGATACGGACAGTCGCAACGCGTACCGTGACACGCTGGTCGAATATTTTTCCAAGTACGAAAGCAGTTTGTCAAAAGACAGCAAAGAACGTCTGACCAAGAACCCGATGCGTATTCTGGATTCCAAGGACGAGAATGATCGTAAGATCGTTGCCGATGCGCCGCTTATGCCGGACTCAATGAATGCTGAGTCGAAAGGGTTCTTCGAAACCGTTCTCATGCGACTTGATCAGTTGGGCATTGCCTACAATCTGAATACCCGACTTGTTCGGGGGCTGGATTATTACTGTCACACGGCGTTTGAGTTCACGACCACGGAATTGGGCGCGCAAGGCGCCGTTATGGCCGGCGGTCGTTACGACGGGCTGATCACACAGATGGGTGGACCCGCAACGCCCGGTGTCGGTTGGGCCGCCGGGGTTGAGCGCATGAGCATGATGATTGATGAGCCCACGGCCCAAGCAAATTCCATCGCCATCGTTCCCATTGGTGATGAGGCTTTTGATAAGGCGTTTAGCTTGGCGCACCAGTTGCGACATGCCGGTTTCGCCATTGATTTCGGTGTATCCGGCAATATGAAAAAACGGATGAAGCGTGCTGACCGCGTTGGGGCGGTTGCGGCTCTGATGATCGGCGAAGATGAATTGGCGCGTGACGGCGTCACCATTCGGGATATGGAGACGGGCGAGCAGACGGAGGCATCCTTTGCCTCGTTGGAGAGTCAGCTCGACCGTTATCGTTAGCCATATGAATGTCCAACTTGGCAAAGCACTTGTGCCTGTGGTCGTGGGGGCGAATTTCCGCTCCAGCGCCATGGACGTGCGTGACCGCATGTTCGTTGAAGACGCTCTGGTCCCCATGATTTCCGAACGGCTTTCGGCGGCGGGTGTCGAACAAGCGATCATCCTGTCTACCTGTGACCGGGTTGAGGTTCAGGCCGTTCATGGGGAACCGGATGTGGCGGCTACGGCTATTCGGAAAATTCTCACTGACCATGCCGAGCTTGATCCTGCATCTGTAGGCGATCAGCTGTATGCCATGACGGGAACAGACGCGTTACGCCAGATCATGCTGGTGGCGACGTCACTGGATTCACAAGTGCTTGGCGAGCCGCAGGTGTTGGGCCAGGTTAAGGCTGCGCACCGAATGGCTCAGACGGCTGGCATGATGGGCCCCGGTCTCGAAGCGATACTTCAGGCCGCTTATGCCACGGCCAAGCGTGTGCTGACAGAAACCAAAATTGGGGAGCACCCGGTATCCATTGCCGCCGCTGCTGCGTTGCTTGCCCGTGATGTGCATGGTGATTTGAGCAATTGCCGGGTGATGTTGCTGGGCGATGGGGAAATGGGTGAGCTGGTCGGAACTTATCTGATGAATGCCGGCGCCAAACATCTGTCCGTGGCCCATCCCACTGATCGTCGTGGTCATGCGTTGGCCGGAAGGCTGGAATGCCATGCCGTACCATGGGTAGGCCTTGCCCAGGCATTACCGGAGCATGAGATCATCATCACGGCGATCGGCGCAAGGACCTACACCTTGAACGCCGATATGCTGCGGGCGATGGTTACGGGCCGGCGTCATCAACCATCATTCGCCGTAGATTTGGGTTTGCCGGGTGACATTGATCCCGCCGGGAACCGGATTGATGAGGTGTTCCTGTATGACCTGGGTGATCTGGAACGACTCGCCATGAAGGGCCTGAGCCACCGCGAAGGTGAAGCGGAACGCGCCCGGGCGATTGTTGAAGAAGATCTGGCGTTGTACGCACGTGATAAGGCTGAGCGTTCAGCGGTGCCGGCCCTAAGCCGGTTGCGAGCTCATGTGGAAGCCTTGCGCGAGCAGTCATTGGCCGAGGCGGGCGGTGATGCGGATAAGGCCACACACTTGTTAATCAATCGGTTGCTGCACGATCCCAGTGTGGTTTTGCGTGAGATTGCAGCGGATGGAAATGAGGCCGAGCTATATACGGCGGAGCGTGTTATCGAACAGCTGTTCCAGCTAAACAAAGATACTAGTGGAGATTAAGCGGTGAATCTGGAAGAAAATCTGGACCGTGTGTTGAGACGCCACGAAGAATTGAATGCCTTGTTGTCCGATCCTGACGTGACGAGCTCGCCCAAGTTTGTGGATATTTCCAAGGAATATTCCGACCTGCAATCCGTTGTCGATGCCATCAACGCCTACCGGGAGGGCGGGCAGGAAATGGTCGACCTTGCCGAGATGATTTCCGATGACAGTCTGGACAAGGAAATGCGGGATCTGGCCGAAGTCGAATTCCATGACTTAAAAGACAGCATGCCTAAGCTGGAAAAACAGGTCCAGCTGATGCTTCTGCCCAAGGATGCGGCAGACTCGAAAAATGCTATTCTGGAAATCCGGGCGGGTACTGGTGGCGACGAAGCGGCGCTGTTTGGCGCGGACCTTTATCGCATGTACCAGCGTTATGCAGACCTTCACGGCTGGAAGTTCGAGCCAATCGAAGTATCGGAGACCGGTATTGGCGGGTTTAAGGATGCGTCTGTTTCAATTACCGGGCGCGATGTGTTCTCGCGCCTGAAGTTTGAATCTGGCGTGCATCGGGTGCAACGGGTGCCGGTAACGGAATCCGGCGGCCGTATTCATACCTCGGCGGCCACTGTGGCGGTGTTGCCCGAAGCCGAAGAAGTGGACGTGGAAATAGAAACCAAGGATTTGCGCATTGATACCTACCGGGCGCAGGGCGCTGGTGGGCAGCACGTGAACAAAACAGACAGCGCCATTCGCATCACCCATATCCCGACCGGGATTGTGGTGCAGTGCCAGGACGGCAAGTCCCAGCACAAGAACAAGGCCTCTGCCATGCGGGTGTTGCGATCACGTATGTACGAGGCCGAACGCCAGCGCACAGATAGCGAGCGCGCCGCCGACCGTAAAAGCCAGGTTGGTTCCGGTGATCGGTCGGAACGCATTCGCACCTACAACTTCCCGCAAGGCCGGGTAACCGACCACCGTATTAACGTGACGGTGCACAAGCTCGACCGCTTCCTGACCGGCGAAATGGATGAGATCATCGACGAACTGATCTCCGCGGATCAGGCGGACAAACTCGCGGCCATCGCCTGATGTCACTCAAGACCATCGGTGATGTGGTTAGGTCCCTTGGCCAGCGATTTGGGGACGCCGGTATCGATGAGGCCCGGCTGGATGCACGCCTTATCGTCACCCACGTGGCTGGATGCGCACCTGAAACGGCGTTGGTTTACCCGGAAAAGACCCTTAGCAATGAGCAGATCGAAACCATTGAACAATTGGCCCAAAGACGGTTGCACCGTGAGCCAGTGGCCTACCTGACGGGTACGCGTGAATTCTGGTCCCTACCGATCGGCGTAAACCAGCATACGCTGACGCCCAGACCCGATACCGAAACACTGGTTGAGAGTGTTATCGCTGAAATTGGTGAGGATGCGCGGGATCGGGCGTTACGTATTCTTGATCTTGGTACGGGAAGCGGTTGTATTTTGGCCTCGTTGTTATCTGAATTACCTAATGCGACGGGCGTTGGTATCGATATCAATGTGCCGACTATCGAGATGGCCCGCCGTAATGCCCATGCTCTGGCGTTGTCTGACCGAATGCAGATTGCCGAAAGCAATTGGTTGGATGGCGTGGATGGAACGTTTGATATCGTTGTCTCTAACCCACCCTATATTCCTGCTGCTGATATTGACGGTCTCGAGCCTGAGGTTTCCGTGTATGAGCCTCGACTGGCTCTTGATGGTGGATGCGATGGGTTAGATGCTTACCGGCAAATTGCGGCTGGTCTTGGTGGTGTTCTGAAGCCGGGTGGCCTTGCGGCATTTGAGTTTGGCATAGGCCAGGCGTCGGATGTATGCCGCATCCTGCGCGAAAACGGGCATGGAAATACGCGGGTCTATAGCGATTTGTCGGGTATTGAGCGTGTTGTCTTGGTCAAAAATGCGGATTAATCGGGTTTTATTGAAAAAAGGGGTTGGAATAACCACACAACCCGTCTAGGTTTTTGGAGTGAGCAGAGCGAAAGCGCTGCGGGCGTCCCAAGGGCTCGATTTTTGGACCCCAAATTGCTCAGTCTTCGATTTAGATAGATAGCTCGGTAAGTACCGTCAAAGGCGTGCACCGATTTATATGTCCATAATTGGCATAACGTAAACAGCATAAAAGCGATTGATATGAAGCAAGGTTCAAGCCAGCAACGGCGCGGCCGTTCCAGAGGGAACAGCGGCAAACGCAATAACTCGGGAAACCGAAGCCACTCGATGGAGAGCAATGGCCCGGACGGTAAAGTTCGGGGCAACGCCCAGCAAATTCTGGACAAGTACCAGTCTTTGGCCCGCGATGCGGCCACATCAGGTGAGCACATCGCCGCCGAAGGCTTCTTTCAGTATGCCGAACATTATCAACGTGTGCTGAATACAGAACAGGCAAATAATCCAAATCAGAATCAGAACCAGAACCAAAATCGCGGCCAGAACCAAAAAGATGAGAACAAGGCATCTGACAATGATGGAGACAAGAAATCTGATAATGGATCGCAAGCACCAGTAGCAGAAGAACAAGCCGTAGCCGAAGCAGAAACAGTCTCTGAAGACGCGAGCCCTGAGGTTGTTGAAGAAACGAAATCCGAAGACTCTGTTAATGACTCTGGCGAAGACGATGATGCGGAATCGGAGCTGGCTGCCAGCGCATAATTGCTGACGTATTTTCCCTAGAAAATTTTTGAATTCAGGACTTGATTGGCTTGCAGCGCAGGCGAATCGACCCATATATCTATATATATGGTATATGGAAGATCATGATGCTCGCCTATATTGAGGGGGTGCCAGGATCGGTCTGAAAAAGGAAATGCGCCATGGATTTCGAGAAGTTCACGGACCGCTCGCGCGGGTTTATCCAATCTGCCCAAACATTCGCCCTGAGCAGTAATCACCAGCAACTCACCCCCCTGCATATCCTCAAGATATTGCTCGATGACAAAGAGGGTATGGCATCGAAGCTTATCGAGGACGCCGGTGGCACACCGGCCAAGGCCAAGACTGGTGTGACAAAGCACCTGGCCAAATTGACGCAGGTGGACGGCGGCGGAGCAGGGCAGGTGTACCTGAACCCCGAAACAGCACGTTTGCTGGAACAAGCCAGCGCGTTATCCGATAAATCTGGCGACTCTTTTGTTACAGCCGAGGTGCTGCTGCTGGCCCTTACACAAGCGTCAGGAACAGACACAGCACAGATTATGGCCGACGCCGGGGTAAAAGCCGATGCGTTGGAGCTCGCCATACAGGACATGCGGAAGGGTCGCTCGGCCAACAGTGCACAAGCCGAAGACGGCTATGATGCCTTGGGCAAGTATGCCCGTGATCTGACCCAGGCCGCCGAAGAGGGCAAGATTGACCCCGTTATCGGGCGGGATGAAGAAATTCGCAGAACGATTCAGGTGCTATCACGCCGCACGAAAAACAATCCCGTTCTGATTGGTGAACCCGGCGTGGGCAAGACAGCAGTGGTGGAAGGTCTGGCCCAACGCATCGTCAATGGTGATGTGCCTGAAAATTTACTGCAAAAACGCCTTATGGCCCTCGATCTGGGGGCCTTGATTGCAGGGGCAAAATTCCGTGGTGAATTTGAAGAGCGCCTCAAAGCCGTGTTGACCGAGGTGGTCGAGTCCAATGGCGAAGTTGTGTTGTTTATCGATGAAATGCACACGCTGGTCGGTGCTGGTGCCAGCGAGGGCAGCATGGATGCATCAAATCTGCTGAAACCCGCATTGGCGCGTGGCGAGCTGCACTGTGTTGGCGCAACCACGCTGAACGAATATCGCAAGTACGTGGAAAAAGATGCGGCACTGGCCCGCCGGTTCCAACCGGTCATGGTGGAAGAGCCTTCAGTCGAAGACACTATTTCGATCCTGCGCGGCATCAAGGAAAAGTACGAGCTGCATCACGGGGTTAAGATCAGTGACGGCGCCCTGGTGTCGGCGGCAACGCTGTCCAGCCGATATATCTCCAACCGATTTCTGCCGGACAAGGCTATTGATTTGATGGACGAGGCGGCCAGTCGGCTACGCATGGAAGTGGATTCCAAACCGGAAGAGGTGGACGAACTGGATCGCCGGATCATGCAGTTGAAGATCGAACGCGAGGCCCTGAAGAAAGAATCAGATGCCGCATCAAAGGATCGATTGCAAAAACTTGAGGAAGAACTTGTTGGTATTGAAGGGCGTTCGGCTGAACTAACCGACCAATGGCAATCAGAAAAAAATGCCATGGCAGACACAACCAAGTTGAAGGAAGAGCTGGAACAGGCTCGTCTCTCGGTGGAGCGTTGTATGCGGGACGGTGAATTCGAGCAGGCCGGTGAGCTGCAATACGCCCTGATCCCTGGATTGGAAGAAAAAATAACCCAACAGGAAGAGTCCGAAAACAATCACATGCTCGAAGAGGCCGTTTCGTCTGAGCATGTGGCCAGCGTTGTTTCACGCTGGACCGGTATCCCGGTGGACAAGATGCTGCAAGGTGAAAAAGACAAGCTGCTGAACATGGAAGAAAACCTGCGTGGCCGTGTGGTCGGTCAGGATGAAGCCCTTGTCGCTGTAGCCAATGCGGTTCGTCGTGCACGGGCGGGTTTGCAGGATGCAGACCGACCTATCGGATCTTTCCTGTTTTTAGGCCCGACCGGCGTTGGCAAGACCGAGTTGACCAAGGCATTGGCCGAATTCCTGTTTGATGATGAGCAGGCCATGGTGCGCATTGATATGTCCGAATATATGGAAAAGCATTCCGTGGCCCGGCTGATCGGCGCGCCTCCCGGCTATGTGGGCTATGACGAAGGCGGTGCGTTGACCGAAGCCGTCAGGCGCAGGCCCTATCAGGTCATCCTGTTTGATGAGGTGGAAAAGGCTCACCCTGATGTTTTCAACGTCCTGCTACAGGTGCTCGACGACGGTCGCCTGACCGATGGGCAGGGCCGGACGATCGATTTCACCAATACGTTGATTATTCTCACGTCCAATTTGGGTGGCGACGTGCTGGCTCAACAGGAAGCCGGACACGATTCGTCAGAAATAAGATCGCAGGTTATGGAAATCGTGCGGGCGTCATTCCGGCCGGAATTTCTCAATCGTCTGGATGAAATGATCCTGTTTCACCGGTTATTCCCCGAACACATGGGGGCGATTGTTGATATCCAGCTTGGCCGTCTACGAGCTCTGCTTGATGATCATTCCATGACACTGGATATGGATGAGGGTGCCGTAACGTGGTTGTCGGACAAGGGCTATGACCCTGTGTACGGGGCGCGGCCGCTAAAGCGTGTTATTCAGCGCGCCTTGCAAAACCCGCTGGCCAGTATGATTTTGGAAGGCAGCATCAATGACGGCGGCAAAGCCGTAGTTTCAGTCAAAGATGGAAATCTGACCATCAATGGTGCTACAGTGGAGCTTGATTAGGGTGTGACCAGCGTCACAGTCTGATATGTGACTGATGTCACAGACGGGGGTTGCCGGTTCTGTCATTATAATGGCAGTAGCTAACAGAGGTAATAACCATGGTTGATTCCATAACCACATCGGCGGTCGTACAAACCAACCTGCTGGCCCTGCAACGGGCAGCGGCGATTCGGGGCGAAAGCGCCCAGCGCCTGTCTACCGGGTTGGAAGTACAACGCGCCACAGATGATCCGTCTGCTTTCTTTCAGGCACAGGCTCTTACCGATCGTGTTAGTGGTCTGTTCGAAGCCAAAGACAACATCGGCCAGGCTCTGAGCGCTGTAGAAGGTGCCCTAGACGGTGTGGAAGCGTTGGACGATATTTCCCAACAACTTCGCGGTATCGCCCTGGCGGCGAGAGGTGGTTCATCTGAATCGCGGGAGGCCGCGGCGGCACAGTTCGACGCGCTGCGCGATCAGCTAGGCCATCTTGCTCGCGATGTGAATTATCTTGGCACCAATCTGGTTCAGGGCGCTCCCGATTCCCTGACGGTTTCCCTCAATGAAACCGGATCATCTGAAGTCACCATTGAAGGTGCAGAGTCAGATGCTAATGGCTTGGGTATTGGCGATGCGTTGGCGTCTTATAACAATTTTGCCAGTGATGCCGATATCGAAAATGCGCTGAATGACCTGAGCGCGGCGACGTCATCCCTGCGCTCTACCGCATCCAGCTTCGGATCTGACGTGGCGTTGCTGGGCATTCGCGAAGACTTCGCCAGCAATCTGGGGGCAACCCTGGAAGCAGGGGCCGCGAAATTGGTGAATGCGGACCTGGAAGAAGAAGCCGCCCGCCAGCTGTCCAGCCAGGTCCGTCAGGATTTATCCACGTTTAGTCTGCGAATAGCCGCGCAAAGTTCACAGCAACTCGTGCAAACATTGTTCGCGAGTTAGGTTGTGAATAAAACAGCAATCCAGGCATACGGTAACGCCGAACGCCCCACCTTAAGTGGTCGGGCATTGGAGGGGCGCGCTTTTGCCAGGGCAGCGCAATTGCTGAACGATGCCCGCAACGCCCCGGACGACCGGCGTCATGCCGTCAAGGCCCTGCGGTATAACCACGAATTGTGGACGATCATGCAGGCGGCCTTACAGGATGAGGATAGCGAACTGCCACCAGAAACCCGCGCCCAGATCATGAGCCTGTCATTGTTTGTTGATAAGCGAACGGCTGAGGCGTTGGCCAATCCGGACGCTGCATTGCTGGATGCGTTGATTGAAATCGATCGTAATTTGTCGCAGGGACAATTGTTTAACAGCTAGAGCAAAACCCGAGCAAATTGACTCAATTTGTGAAGGTGGCATTGCGTAATATCAACGGCTTAGAGCATTTCCGGTGAGCCCGTGTGAACAGATAATGCTCTAAGGTGTTAATCAGGGCTCGATCTGGGCCACTGTGGTATCGCCTGAAATCTCGGCATACAGCTTGTCCAATTGCCCAGCCACGGCCAGGAACCGTTCGAGGTCTTCACCCTTCAGCTTCTGCCCAGACGGCATCTTCACCTTCATGGGGTTTACCTGGCGGCCATTCTTCAGAATTTCATAGTGCAGGTGCGGACCGGTTGATCGACCGGTTGTGCCCACATATCCGATAACCTGGCCCTGACGGACACGCTTGCCGGTCTTCATGCCGCTAGCAATGGATTTCATGTGAGCATAAGCGGTCTTGTATTCGCCATTGTGACGGATGCGGACGTACTTGCCGTAGCCGCCCTGCCAGCCGGCGTAATCAATGGCACCGTCACCGGCTGCATAGATGGGCGTACCACGGGCTGCGGCAAAATCCACGCCCTTGTGCATCTTGTTATAGCCCAGGACCGGGTGTTTACGGTTGCCAAAACCAGACGACAAACGGGCCCCATCAATAGGGGTGCGCATGAGCGTTTTCTTGGCGCTACGACCTTTGTCATCGAAATAGTCGACCAAATCTTCGCCAGTCTTGAACTGATAAATGGGCAGCTTGTCGCCGCTTAGCTCCAGTTCCGCGAACAGAATGTCGCCATAGGCCAGAATCTCACCGCTTTCATCGTGCTGTGCTTCGTATAGAACGGCGAATCCGTCACCTTTTCGAATACTGCGTTGGAAATCCACATCCCAGGAATAGGCCCGGATCAGTTCAATCAGTACCGGGACCGGCAAATTGGCGCGTACACCGGCCATATAAAGACTGTCATCAATGCGGCCGTGGGCTTCGTATCGCTCGGTAGTCAGAACCTTTTCTTCTTCCCAGGCAGAGAAGCCATCATCGATTCGTTTCACACGAACTGTCCGTAACACAGTCGGCTCGTAGGCCAGGCCTACAAACTGGTCCGGCGAATCATCATCGGATGGCATGAAAAATAGGTCCAGATTCTGCCCGGCCCTGATCTTGCGGGGGTTAAAGGCTTCTGAGAATGTCGTAACAATACGGGCCGCTTCTACGCGCTCGATACCGGCCCCTGTCAACAAACCAGACAGCGTTGCGCCTGATTTAACATGTACCGTCTTTACAATTGGCTCTGGTATCGTAATGGCAGGCAGCAGAGGAGCATCTTCCTCATCAACAACCAGATTGCCGGCCAGATTACGGGTGCGCAGCGTTGCTGCCGACGCCGGGTTGCCCAGTGACAACGGCGCCATGGAGAATGTGGGCTCATTGTCTGTATGGTTCAACTTGATCACATCAAACAACACGACAGTGGCCCCGAGCACAGCGGTGCTCAGTACGGCGATGGATGCTAGTCCGCGGTAGTTCACGATGTGATATTCCTTGGTATTGTTGTTGAGCGCAGAGCCTGATTACTTGTGATGATCTCGTGCCATACAGTGCTTCAACATTCGAGTATGCGGAAAATGTCTTTCCAGACCCACTGTGTCAAGCGAATTGCACCAAACCGTCAATGAATTCAATGTAGTGCGACGATCGTTAATATTCCGTATCGCAGGTGCAGCAAATAAGTCAATTTTGTTGCACTTTTCCAATTGACACCCCCTCGGGAACTCCATATAACCCCACTCGTCGCGGGGCACTGGCGTTCGTAAGTATCGAAACCGGCCGCCCAGCGTTTTTTTTGCGCTATTTGACATTGTGAATAACGAGAAGGGATACGCGGGCGGCGTAAGCTTGCATTGATTTATTGATGCGAGCCCTTGCGGGACTTTGGTTTACTGAGGTTTTGTTTGGAGTTGTCTGGTAGGCAACAAGTTTGTCCTGTGTATTCATAAACTTGCTTTATGAAGCTGTTTGTACATTTTGCGATGTATGAACAGAGTGCGGGACAGGCTCTAGAAATTCTTTTCGGTTTTCCGGAAAGAGGATCAACTTAAGAGTTTGATCCTGGCTCAGAATGAACGCTGGCGGCATGCCTAACACATGCAAGTCGAACGAAGGCCCTAGCTTGCTAGGTGTCCTTAGTGGCGGACGGGTGAGTAACGCGTGGGAACCTGCCTTTGAGTGGGGAATAACAGTTGGAAACGGCTGCTAATACCGCATACGTCCTTCGGGAGAAAGGCTTCGGCCGCTCTTAGATGGTCCCGCGTCTGATTAGCTTGTTGGTGGGGTAATGGCTCACCAAGGCGACGATCAGTAGCTGGTTTGAGAGGATGATCAGCCACACTGGGACTGAGACACGGCCCAGACTCCTACGGGAGGCAGCAGTGGGGAATATTGGACAATGGGGGAAACCCTGATCCAGCAATGCCGCGTGAGTGAAGAAGGCCTTA
>Ga0233433_10000999_pt1 | contig 28799 bp, 28 predicted proteins | sample SI_122_August201_5_FD_179868 | JGI IMG/M metagenome (GOLD analysis project Ga0233433, IMG submission 179868) | Seawater microbial communities from Saanich Inlet, British Columbia, Canada - SI_122_August2016_100_MG | ecosystem: Environmental > Aquatic > Marine > Inlet | place: Canada: British...
CGTCAGCAACGACGCCGGTGACAGCGACTGGTCCCCGGTGAACAGCTTCACCACAGCCGCCCCGTCCATGGCGCTGGTTACCCCACAGGCGGGCGCCCAGTTGCAGCGCGGCCTAGAACACTTCGTGTATTGGGACACCAACATCGACAGCGACGTAGCCGTCGAGCTGTACCGCGGGGATGCGCTGGTCGCAGTGCTCGACACCATGCCTGCCTTTAGCGCACTGAACTGGGAGATCGACCCGAATCTGCCCATAGGCAGCGATTATTCGATCCGCCTAATAGGCCTCACCAATGGCCTGACGGCCGCCCTGGCGGGCACTTTCGCGGTCATCGACACCGTGGCGACGGCGGTTCTCAGCGCAGAAAGTCTGCCGGCCAACTTCTCACTCGCACCCAACTACCCCAACCCATTCAACCCGTCGACGACAATCGCTTACCAGCTGCCGACACGGGCGCAGGTAGCCCTAGAAATCCACAGCCTGCTCGGACAACGCGTACGTCACCTGGTCGAGCAAGTGCAGGTAGCCGGTCACCACGCGGTTACCTGGGATGGCAAGGACGATGCGGGCCGGGCCGTGGCCAGCGGAGTCTATCTGTACAGGCTCAGCACCGGCCGCTATGACCTAACACGCACGATGGTGCTGGCCAAGTAGGCTTGAGAATGGCCCGCCCAGAGAAAGACCCTGCTCCAGCGTTTCCGCGAGCAACTGTCCGGGGGCAGAATATTATAGGTAGAGGCCGGGGGAGTGGTCGCGACGGCCCGGGAGACTTAAAAATACCCACCATGGTCACCCCAGTATCCCTCGCCTGCAGACGCAGACTGCACAAACCTACTCTGGGCTAAAACGCTTAAGCCGCGCCTTGAAGACAACCCATTCTATCAACAGGTCTTTGTATTGCAGTTTGAACTCCATCGTATCTTTTCGCTCAGCGTGCTGTCGTTCAAACTCGGCATAGCGGTCCCTAATCGTCGCGCCCGGGTATGCTGCCAATAGTCGGTTAATGCGCGCTTTTTGCGATTGTACGTTGGCGACGAGATCGGCGGCTTCCACAAAAGATATTTCTTCTTCAATAGCATCCTCAAGCACCGAACATTGGAACGTGCCGCAGATGCTCCCACGCTGCTTGTCATAGATCGTGCACATCCCATTAAAATGGGAACAAGGCAGCGTAAAGTAGCGCTTGCCCTCTTCGACCACCTCCTCAAAACCCGGCGGTAGAACCTCGTCTTTTTCGACGACGGCATGCGGGAAGAGCGTATCGTCGCAACAGAAGCCGCAACCTTTGCACAACGCTTGTTCGGGGTTTGTATCGCTCATGTTTTATACAATAACCTGCCGCGTTTTAGACGCCAGTTATTAGTTTATGAGTATCGTCGTTCGGTCGAGCATTTCTTCGACAAAGCTCAAAACATCACGCTGGCATTCTTGCTCTGACACTTCAAAGCGGTCTAGTATATGGGCAACGATAGCTTCAACGCTGGCCGGCTTCGCCAAAAAAGCCCAGATCGTCGCGCCCACCACATTAAGTCCGTGGAATGCGTTTGTGCTAAGACTCATCATGGCAAGACTCCCGTCTATCTCGTTCGTGACATAGTCGGGGTTGCGAGAGATGGTGCTTTGTAAAGATACCGACATAAGAGACCCCCATGACGAGTAGTGGCCGATCGCGCCGTGTCCTGATACGTCCGCCGCGTACACCTTCCCACTGGTGTCTATTCCACCCTTATTGTACTTTCATAAAATAACTTCACCAATATACACCGAAAAGGACACCATGGGTAAAGAACAGCTCTCCCCCGCGCTCTTTATCGGCGTGCAGGGCGAGGATATCATCTCCTTCGGCTCCGGTCAACCCGACCTGCCGCCGCCGGACGCCGTCTACAAGATCCTACCCGACTACCGCGACTTCAAATACGGCCTGATCCAGGGCACCAGCGAGTTGCGCCAGGCCCTATCCCGCCAATATCCCAGCTCCACGGCCGACAGCTTCGTTGTCACCAACGGCGCCTCCGAAGCACTCGACCTGGTCTTGCGCGCTATCGCCCGCCGCGGCGACCCGCAAAAAAATAAAGTGCTTATAGCGCGCCCCTACTACTATTCCTACCCGCACATCGTACGTTTCGCCGGCATGGAGCCGGTCTACACCGATGCCATCGACGGGCGCATCGACTTTGACGATTTCGCCGCCAAAGTGCCAGACTGCAAGGCCGTCATCATCAACTCGCCCTCCAACCCCACCGGCAGGGTCGAGGCCATCGACACGCTGAAAAAAATCGAGGCCATCACCAGCGAACTGGGTGTCTACGTACTTTCGGACGAGGTCTATAAAGACCTGATCTACGTGCGCGAAAACTACCTGATCGCCGGCCCGCATGTCGTCACGATCAACTCCTTCTCCAAGACCTTCGCCATGTGCGGCTTCCGCGTCGGCTATCTGTGGTCGCTCGACCAAGAACTCGTGCAGGAAACGATCGCGATCAAGACGCACACCTCCATGAACACCAATATCCTCGGCCAGGAAATGGCCCTGGCGGCGACGAGCGTGCCCGTCTCCTTTATCGAAGAACAACTCGAAGTCTGGCGCCAGCGCCGCGACCTGATCTACCAAGGCTTGCTCGATCTGGGGTTGGAGTTATGGAAACCCGAAGGCGCCTTCTACGTCATGCCCAAAGTGGAAGACCCCGAAGACTTCGTCTGGGATCTCTACGAACGCTACAATACCATCACCTACTTGGGCGAGTGGTTCGGGGCGCCGGACCGGGTACGGCTTTCCTACGCGCTCGACGTCGACAAGATCGAAGAAGGGCTGCAGCGCATCGGCCAGTATCTGAAATCGCGCTGAGCGGTCACCGGGACGTACTGCGCCCCAACTAGCTAATTATTCCTCGGGGAATTTTACCATTCGCAGTGGCAGAATATCGTTGTCCGCGCTGCGAATAGCGAGTGTCATCTGTCACTGCGGCCATTCGATCTCAACCGTGCCGAAATTCTCATCGAACACGCCCTTACCTAGCTGCTATAGGGTTGCCGTCTTTTCCATCTCAACTCTTCGCTGTCCCGTTATGGAGAGATTCAATGAAGACGGCGTCAGTTCAAGCAAAGGTGTTCCAGTCCCTTTCGCTATCTGGTAAAACAGGTGAAGTGTCGGTCCCCGGCAGTAAAGTGACACCGTTGACCTCATTGAGTAACGCGAGCCGCCGCTCGTGGCGCCCATCCTGTTTTGCCCGCAAGAGCGCCACTTCCCAGCGCAACCCAACCAACTCCTCAATGAGCTTGTTCCTTCTGCTTTTGCTCGTCAGCCATGGCTCAAAGTCCTTGATTGAGTTTTCCGATTGCCTCGATCTTATCGTCGCCTAGATATCCGTAGCGGTTGATCCACATCCCGTCCACCTCGCTATTAGCCACCAGGCGAAAGCGCCGCATAAAATCGTCCAACGGCCCATAGCCGTGCACCAAGGGCGTGACCGCCATGCCTTCGCCGGCCGCCGCCTGCACCTGGGCGATCTTGCGCAGTTGGCACCCGTCGGGCACCGGATGCGGCTCGTCGTTTTCGGGGTAGCCGTAGTCGTCCAGGCCTTTAGCGTCAATCTCATCTCCCAAATCAAAGAGCTGCGCCAAGGTACGCACCAGCAACGTCTCATCGAGCCCGTCGTTGCGCTCCAGCAATACTCGCCCCCAAAACTCGACCATCGCCGACCAGTGCATGGTGTAGAGCTTGGGCGAGACCGCATCGCAAAAGCGAGCCGCACCGGCAAAATCAAAACCGGTGAACAAGGTCAGTGGCGGCATAAAGGCATTCGCCGAAAGTTTTTTGTCCTCGCCACCGTAGGCCGTCAGCGCCGCGCGCCACTCGCGCAACAAATCCACCGAAAGCGCCGACTTCAACCGCAGCCACTGCGCCACGCCCGGCGCGTCGCGCAGGCCGTTGACTAACGCGAAGCGACCGCGCTCCGGGCTGGCCCAATCCGCCAAGTGCTCGTTCTTCAAGCCACCGTGTAAAAAATCGTAGAACCGCGCGACCCCCTCTTGCATCGGGCCAAAGTCAAAACCGCGCTCCTCTGCCCAAACGCGCACATGCGGACCAAAGTCCTGGAAGGCCTCGTCGAGTTTGTAGCAAGGATATTCGGGCCAGTCGGGTCGCAGTCCGCTGATTTGCGGATAGGCGTTAAACAGATCGCGCACATAAGCGCGGATATACGAACGGATCGCCGGGCTGGCCAAACTCCCGGACTCAGCCATGCGATTGTGCGGCAACTCGCCATTCGGCAGGCGCGGCATATCTTCTTCGCGCAGCCCCGGCGGCCGGGTCGCGTCAACCTGGAAATACACTTCCATACCCCGTGCGATCGCGCCGTCGACGAATTCACCGATGATATGCCCGTGCTCTTTTGTCAGGTCATTGACTTTGCGCGGGGCGTAGGGCGTGTCGCGATAAAACTCCTCCTCGGGTTGGTAACTGGCGCCGCTGCGCACCCACAATCCGCGTTTGCCCCACAGCGGCCGGTCAAAAAGCCGCGGGCTGCTGCCGGCGTCGGTCGGCGGCTGGTAAGAGCCTTCCCCCTCATCGCTGGGCGCGGTTACCGTCGGGTTACAGGCCACGGCCGTGGCTCCACACTTTTGCAAATTGTCGAGCACGCCCTCAACGCCTTCATTGAGGATAAAATCGCCGAGTACTGTAATGCCCAAAAAGCGCTGCATGGTCTTTTCTCCAGATAAGTAGGAACGAGCGGTCCTTTTATAACACAGGGCCCAGAATGTGTCAAACCCCGCAAAGACTTGGCGCGGTACGGGACGGTGTTTATGTTGAGCAGGGCCTAGCTTAACAAAGGACGGACCATGGCCAAAAACATCCACCGCGCCCTTTTCATCGGCAATAGTTTCACCGCCCGCAACAACTTGCCCGAACTGGTGGCGCAATTAACTTCCGCCGGTAATAAAGGCGTGTTCGAACACGAGTTGATCAGCGTCAACGGCGCTCCCCTGCGCACGCACCTCAATAAGGGCGAGGCGCAACAACGCATGCAGGCGGCGCGTCGAGATTATGTCGTATTGCAGGAACAGAGCACCTTGCCGGTCAAAAACCCCACGCGCACCGCGGAGAATATCCGCGATTTCGACACCGCCATTAAAGAAGCCGGGGCGCAGACCGTGCTCTATATGACCTGGGCACGCCAGAACGCCCCCGAAACGCAAGAGATCTTGAGCGAAACCTATACGCAAGTAGGGCGCGAGTTGGCCGCAACCGTTGTGCCCGCGGGCCTCGCCTGGCAACACTGCCTGGCGACGCATCCCGATATCGTCCTGCACGATAAGGACCAGAGCCACCCGAACCTCGCCGGTTCCTATCTGGCCGCCTGCACCTTTTACGCGACGCTCTTTATCGGCCGGTCTAGGACCATACCCGCGATCGGTATCGATCTAGATGACAGCACCATCAAGGCGCTGCACGGGACCGCTCTGGAGACCGTGCGCGCCTACAAGAAGAAAGGTGCATGAATTGATCAATATGGGCGCTTGTACCGCCGTGATTGACGATGGCAAGATCCTGCTCACCAAACGCGAGGACTTCGAAGTCTGGTGCCTGCCGGGCGGAGCGGTGGAGGACGGCGAATCCATGGCCCAGGCCGCCGTGCGCGAGACCTTGGAAGAGACCGGCCTGCACGTCGAGCTATCGTATCTGATTGGCCTGTACCACCGACAGCACAGTTGGAACGGCCACGCCATACACGCGTCCTGTTTCGCCGCGCGTCCGGTGAGCGGCCAATTGCAGGGCCAGGTAGAAGAGGTGCTGGAGTTGCGTTATTTCGCGCCGGACGAAATACCCTCGGCGCTCTTGTCTGGGCACGGCCAACGCATAAGGGATGCCTTTTCCGGCGCCTGCGGACTGGCCCGCTCACATAACACGCCGTCGCCCTTCGACCAACCGTTGACCCGCCAAGAGCTCTATGCTATGCGCGACCAGTCCGGCCTGCCCAAGGCAGAGTTCTACACCCGACACTTCGCGCTACCCGGCGATGAACCCTTAGAAATCACAAAGCCCAGACATTCCCCGTGACTCGTATTCTCGGCGCCTTATAACGCCGGACTGATCACCACCGTACAGAGGAGATCCACCCGATGAGCGAATTCCTAGGTCAGTATTATCTATGGCTCAAAGCCATCCACATTATCTTCATCATATCCTGGATGGCCGGCATGTTCTACCTACCGCGCCTCTACGTCTACCATACCCAGGTCACCCCCGGTTCCGAAGCCGACGAGACCTTCAAGGTCATGGAGCGCAAGCTACTCAGGTTCATTATGAACCCAGCGATGATCATCTCCTTTCTCACCGGCATCCTACTGATCATCACCACCGGCGCCGGTGGCCCCGGCACCGGCTACTGGATGCACGCCAAGCTGGTCCTAGTCCTCGCCATGGGCGCGGTGCACGGTATGCTCTCTGCGCAACGCAAGGCCTTCGAACGCGGCGACAACCAAAAGAGCGAGAAGTATTTCCGCATCCTCAACGAAGCGCCGACCGTGCTGATGATCGCCATCGTGTTATTGGTCGTGGTCAAGTTTATCTAAGGTGCTTGCTTTTGTGATACGATTTGCGTATACAATTCTGCAGATTGGCCGTACTTTGAAAGCAAATATCTCGAGCCGGCCGAGCCAATAGCGATCCGTTGATACTCTTGTTGCTATTGCCAACATAGATTGCCAAATATTCTGAGCAGCGTTCGGCGTTTCGCAGTAGTTGCCGGGGGCTAAGACCTTGATCCGTAGTCACGCGCGCGGGACTCATGCACAACTAAGGAGAGATTATGCATACTCGTTTTGTGTTAACACTGCTTCTGTCCACCACCATCATGACCGTGGCTGTCGGTGCCGAACCACTGGCTTGGAAAAAAGGACAGGGTTGGGGATGGGTCTGGGGCGAAAACGACGAAGTTGGATCGCTAAACGAAATCACGCCGACTAGCATTCTATCGGCTCTATCGCTTGTCAAAAAGGGAGAGATACGCGATCTCGGAATTCTTTATAGCCGAGAATCCTACAAATGGCCTGGTCACTCACCTGGAGAGATCATGACTTTTCGCTCGCCGAACGGGGTCAGACAGCAAGGGGATTTACCGCCTTTTCTTCCAACGCACGAAAACAACGCCTCAGGTACCGCTTTTCACTCGTGTGCGCTATTTATCAGCGACAATGTCGCAACTCAGATTGATGGACTCGCGCATATAGTTGTCGGCGAAGACCGCCACTGGTACAATGGCTTTGCTGAGGACGATTGGGGTGGTGATTGGGGTGTGCGTAAGAGCGGTGCTGAAACCATTCCGCCCATCATCGCTCGCGGCGTATTAATTGATGTTGCAGGTTTCAAGGGGGTGGATGCACTTCCGTCTAAATACACCATAACAACCGAAGACTTACAGGGCGCGCTGAAGCGGCAACATACTGAGCTGCAGTTTGGCGACGTGGTACTAATCCGCACAGGTGCGTTGCGCTATTGGGCAGAAACAGGCTCCGATCACAAAAAACTGGACGAGCATGATTCCGCGGGAATACAGTTGCCGGCCGCCCGCTGGTTAGTGGAGCAACAAGGCGCCATAATGATCGGATCGGACACCTCCGGACTAGAGCAATACCAGAGCTTGCCCGAAGGAGCGACCAGCCCTACTCCGGTACATGAGTACCTCTTGGTAGAGCAGGGTGTGCACATCGGCGAGTTTCACTACTTGGAAGATTTGGCGCGCGAAAAAGTCTATGAATTCACCTACATGGCAACCACCAACAAAATCAAGGGTGCGACCGCCGGTTTTACCATGCGCCCACTAGCTATCTATTAGCCCACACAGCGTGAAAGAACGCATGGAAGACCTTATACCCCATTGGCTACTCGCCGGCTGTCGCTTTGTTCCGTGGCCTCCTCTTTTGCTTGGTGAACAACCGGACAGACTTTGCTCGGCTGATCGCTTGAACCCGTTTTGCTGGCAGCATGGACCTCTGCTGGGTTCGGGCATCGTGGTCCGAACCCGCCTTTGAGCGACACAATCTCCGGACGACTCGTCGAACTACTTCGTCCGGAAGTCCTCGCCGCCTTCGATCGTACCTTTTTCGAGCGCGAAGGCTACTGGGTCTGGGAGGGCATCCTCACCGATGCCGGCCGCGCGCAGTGGAAGAAGAGCCTGCAAAAAATCCAGGCGATGAACGACGCCGTCGTCACCGGCACCGACTGGTGCGCCGTCGACTACAAAATCCGCGGCATAGCCGAACCCGATCCGGAGAAAATTACCGCGGATTTTTTGCAATCGTGTTGCGGCGGTTCGGAGCAAATGGCCTTTCAGCCGCAAGGCTTCCGCGATTATATGTATCAACAAGGCCTCTTCGACCCCGCCTTGGCCCCCGACGGTTTTACCTGGCAGGGCATGATGCCGGAGTATTTTCCGCTGGCCTACGACGACTTCATACTCGACATCGCCACCGCCCACCCGCAGATGATGCAACTCTTCGCCAAACTGCTCGGCAAGCGCTTCCTCATCGACCACGTACTGACGCTCAACCGCCCGCCCGACTCGCGCGGCCGCCGCTGGCACGCACACCCCTATCGCAACAAAGGCCAACGCGAAATCGAAGACCCCATCGGCAGCAGCCAATCGCTGACCACCGACTTCTTCCCACACCAGTGCGTGCGCACTCTCTGTTACCCCGAGGGCATGGGGGCCGCAGACGGCGGCGGCGAGCTGTCGGTCATGCCCGGCGCCCACCTCTACCGCATCCCCTATCTATGGGACGGCGCCCGCACCGAATACAACGAGCAGATCCAGGCCGGCTGGATGCGCGAGAAAATCCACGCCTTCACCGGCGAACCGCTTAAGATCAAACATCTGTCGCTACCGCCGGGCAGCATGGTCTCCTTCGTGCACCACATGCCGCACCACGTCGGCCACCGCGCCCAAGACGCGCCGACCCGCTGGGGCCTGCTAATGGCCTACCGCACCCCGGATCTCGACGAAAATCCAGCGCGATGGAACGAAGGCACACCCACCCATTGGGTCGAGCGCATGGCGGAGTCGGGCCAACTCACCGAAAGCATGCGCCGCGTATTCGAAGGCGACAACCCCTCATGAACGAATACCCAAAAAATACACCCATAGGACCATTTTCTTAGTTTATTACCAACAATCCAATCACCCCATATAACTCCATAGAAATTCCCCCATACTTTCCAAGGCCCGTTCGCGGGGTGCGACGCAGAGCGTTTTTCTGGGCGGGGTGGTGGTAAAAGGGCCGGGCCGGGAGCGGTCGGGGGAGTGGTCGTGAAGACGACCCGAGGGCCCGGGGGACTAAAAATACCCGGAGCTCGCACCCCGAGAACGGGCCGTACGCACCAGCGCCGACTAAAGGAATAACATGCCAATAAACCGCCATAAAATCGCCTACCAAGTCCTAAACCGCCACGGAGCCCTGCACTACCCACCCGAATTCGAAGTGCACGCCACCCCCGAAGAGCTACAAGACTTCGCCGCTTCGGGCTATCTCATCCGCAAACAGCTTTTCCAGGGCGAGGCCCTCACCCGATTGCAAGAGGCAACCGATACACTCGAAGCCGCCGAATGGGACCGCCACCGCAAGAATCCACCCAAGGACCGCTCTTGGGGTATCATCCTGCGTCACCTAATGGACAAAGACCCGGTGTTTCTCGAATTGCTAAAGTACCCGCCCGTACTCTCGGTCTGCCGAGCGATGATGGGACCATTAGTCCGGCTGCGCGGCCTGACCGCCCGCATCAGCTTTCCCGGCGCCGAAGTACAAGAAACGAACTGGCACCAGCATATGCGCGTCGTCAGCAAACCGCTACCGCCCTGGTTTTCGCAGCCGCACGCCATCGATGCGCTGATCTACCTCGACGACATTGACGACGACACCGGCCCGGTCTGCATCGTGCCCGGCTCGCACACCTGGCTCGACCGCCATCCCGACCACCAGGTTTTCGAATCGATCAAAGGCGAGAAGATCTTGCGCGTACCGGCCGGCAGCGTGGTAATGATCCACGGCAACCTCTGGCACCGCGCCATGCCGACCTTGCGCAAAAAACGGCGCATGCTGATTCTGGGATACACCCCAACCTGGCTGCGCAAATCCCCACACGGCGGCCCAACGCCGGCCGACGGGCTGACCGCAAAACTTTTACAAGACTGCGATGAGGAGACAAAAGAACTACTCGGCATCGGCGGTTATTCCTAGAACACCCAAAATTCTCACCCCTCCGGCCTCGCGCAAGACTTTGACACCGGAGCCGTAGGTTGCAAAATCTGGAAGAATATCGGTATGGAGGTCAAAAAAACCGACCGCTCCTTCATGATGGTCGACGACCTCTATTTCGACCCCGTCGACCGACACCATCCTAGGAGAAACACATGTCAGAAGGAAAATTAACAGGCAAAACAGCCATCGTCACCGGTGGCGCACAAGGAATCGGCGGCGGCATCGCGCGGCAATTGGCCGCCGACGGCGCACAGGTCCTTATCGTCGACATCAACGAAGAAGTCGCCAACGCCAATGCCGAACACATCCGCGCCGCGGGCGGCACCGTCTCCTGTATGCTCGGCGATGTAGTACAGGAAGAAGTCGCCAACGCCATGGTAGCACGCGCCGTCGAAGAATACGGGCGGCTCGATATCCTGGTGCAGAACGCCTTTAGCGGGGCCGGCGGCCGCGGCAGCGCCGTCGATATTGAACCCGCCGATTGGCGCGCGGGCATGGCGTCTTTAGTAGATGCCCTGTATCTAGGCGCACGCGCTGCGATCCCGGCGATAGAGGCTTCGGGCGCACCCGTGGGCCGGCCGGCCACCGAAGTCGGCCGCATCGTCAATATCTCCTCGGCGCACGGCCTGATGCAGGCGGCCGGATGGATGGTCTACGAGGTCGGCAAGACGGCGGTTATCGGCCTGACCCGGCAACTGGCGGTCGAATACGGTCCGGTAGGGATCACCGTCAATGCCATCGCCCCGGGCCATATCCTCACCGAAAACCTGGAGAAATTGTGGGCCGCCGAAGGCAATGACAAAGGCCGCCGGCTCTTCGAGCTGCAATACCCCGTCCGCCGCATGGGTAAACCCGAAGACGTCGCCGCGGCCGTCGCCTTCCTCTGCGCTCCTGAGGCATCTTTTATCACTGGGGTAGTCTTGCCGGTAGACGGCGGCCACACGATCCAGTTGCAGGAGAATGTCGTGATGGACCTCAAGGACTACATCGTCGAAAACCCCGATCTACGCACCTACTTCGACGTTCCCGGTGCCGGCGTGCCGCGACACTAGGACCGGATCTACTAATCGTGCAACGGCTCACCATAAAACCTTTCAAGAGCGAAGACCAAAGAGCCGTCAAACACCTACCTGATCCTAACCGGGCTCGGTGAACACTGGGGCTGACAGAAGACCAGGCGTAGATCGTGCAAATACTGGAGGCTAGGCGTGCCGCTATCGCTTCGACGAGATTATTGCCATTATAAGAGGGGATATAGCTCAAACGCTACAGAAGACAGCGCACGATTATCGTTACTAACAAGATTATTGCCCCTACAGAGGAGATACATCACCATTGAATTCGCTATTTCGACTAAACAAACCATCTGCCACCGACCTCGACTCCTTCCACAACGACGGCTATATCTTCTTTCCCGCAGTTTTCAAAGAAGAGGGGCGGGAAAAGTTAGTCGACGAAATCCATAATAATGGCGATGTGCGCGATTATATCGACGCGCGCGAAAACACACCCGATGCCGAATCCAAATCCTATTTCGTCCGTCCTTGGAACGATCGCGGCCCCGTCGGCCACCAGCTCATCGACGACCCCTTTATCACCGCGCTGTTGCAAGGGACGATCGGCCCCGACTACCATTTCTGCCACTCCGCGCTCAACCTCGCCCCGCGCGGCATCGGCCCGATTCCCTTCCACCAAGACCACCACCACTGGAAACACGAAAACCCCATCAACCATGCCGAACGCGACAAATACTATATCCAGATTCTCTATTATCCCAACGGCTTTAAACGCGGCGACCGCAACCTCAAGGTAATCCCCGGCAGCCATCTCGTCGCACCGACCACAGAAGCCACGCCCGAACGCATGCTGGCGGGCGACTACGACGCCGAGGCCGGGCGCAAATTAGAGGAGCGGCGGCTCGAAGTTGAGCCCGGCAGCATGGTCTATATCAACGCCCGTATCTTCCACGCCGTCGAAGCCAAACCAATCGATTCTCCGCAACCCTATCGCATCTTCAATATCGACATCTTCAAAGAAGCCGGCCCGCCGCACCGCTACACACAGCAGGTCCCGACCAAGTGGATCGAAGGCGCCGACGACTACCGCAAAAAACTCTTCCTGCGCGACGCCTATACCGACGACTGCTGGACGGCCTGAGCATATTGGGTGAAGACGGTTCGGTTGCGAAGTCTATGAAGTGGGCAATGAGGCCCTACTATTGAAGCATCTCTCCTCTCCCCAAAAGACTCGATGCCGCCAGCCTGCGGATCGGGGGTCTGCCGCAGGACAAAGCCTCCCAAAGGCCTTATGGTTAAACCATATCGCCACACTCCCTCCCCATATATCCCACCCCAGCTACCAAGACTCAGGGTCTAAAAAATATCCAGCCCCGCAGCCTGAGACGCACCCCATTGATAAAAAACCCAGCCTTTCACTAGGAGACACAAAAAAATGGAAAAGTTCGCCCCCTTAAACCTCACCCCCGAAGAACTCACCGAATACACCCCCGAATGGACCGGCGAACGCTTCGCGGACGGCCGCCCCAAAGTCCCCGACGCCATTATCGAACGCATGAAGAACGTCACCATTACGCAAGCCTGGGGGGTCGTCCGCGGCGGCGGTTACGAGCACCAATACGAAGGCGGTTGGCAATGTACCCACCCCGGCGGCACCCTCTGCGGCCGTGCGCTTACCGCCATGTATATGCCACGCCGCCCGGTCATGCGCCGCATTATGGAAGAAAAGGGCGAACGCACCGGCCAGGTCGGCGACCAGATCTCCTGGCCCATCGACGCTTTGGTACAGGGCGATGTCTACGTGGCGGATGTCTACGGAAAGATTGAGCAAGGACCTGTTATCGGCGACAACCTCGCCGCTGCCATTTACGCCAACTCCGGCAATGGCGTAGTCCACGACGCGGCGGTGCGCGATCTCGAAGGCATAGAAGAGCTTGAAGACTTCACCAGCTTCGTACGCGGCTGGCACCCTTCCTTCGCTTCGCCGACAATCATGCTCTCGGGCATGAACTGCCCGGTGCGTATCGGCGCGGCCACCTGCCTACCCGGTGACGTGGTCTTGGGCAAGCGCGAAGGCGTAATCTTTATCCCGCCGCATTTGGCCGAAAAAGTCGTCACGACGGCAGAAGTCATCAACTTGCGCGATATCTTCGGCAAGGAGCGCTTGAGCACGGGCACCTACACCCCCGGTCAGATCGACACGCGCTGGATCGACGAGATCGAAGCCGACTTTTCGCGGTGGTTGGAAGATCATATCGACGAGTTGCCGGTGCCGAAGGAGGCGATTAATGATATGCTTAAGGAGCGGACGTGGTAGGTGGAACGTTGTGCGTGTGAGGGGAGTGGGGAGGGAGAGTCTCACGCTTCGGGCTTCCCTACCCGAGGTCGGTTTGCGGGGGCAACGCAGGGTGTTTCTCGGGGGGGGGATTGTGGAGTAAAGGGCCTGGCAGGGCAGGGCGGGGGGAGTGGTCGTGACGACGGCCCGGGGACTAAAAACACCCGAAGCTCGCCCCCGCAAACCGACCGCAGACCCGCTAGCCACCGCTCTATCTACTCTTCACAACTCCTCACAACTCAACGCGCCCTTTAGCCCGCCGCCTCTTCGCGCACCATCGCCTCTCGCGCCACGCGCGGACAAATATTCTCGTGGATATAATCGAGCAGGTGTGTCGCCAAAGCGCGGCATGTTCGCGCAAGGGAGACCATGTTATTCGGTATCGCGCTCCAAGACCAGCGCATAGCGCCGCTCGTCGGGCACCATGTGCACACGCAAACGGTCCGCTTCTACCTCGAAGGAAGAGACCTCGCCGATCGGCGGATCGAAATGAACTCGCCGCACCCGGTGTTCGGGGTTGAAGTTGAATTCAAACGTCAGAGGTTCGTCGTAGAGCGTGTTGTCTAGCCCGTCCCCAATCGTCAGTTCAAACTGCTTGGGTGCGCCGACGCCGAAATAGCGCACGATCTGGATGTCGAGCGCGTTGCGTTCCTGGATATATGCCGTTATTGCGTCGAGGTTGCCGTTCCAAAAATCCCTGCCGGCGATATAGTCGAGATCGCGTTCGAATTCTGGCAGGGGATAATAACCCCAAGCCTCTGGGTTACCGATGGCGTGATAGGTCAGGATCACCCAAGCCCCTGCATTAAGCGCTCCGTCCAAAATGGGTTTGAGCGCATCGTGATGGGGGATATCTGTCCCGTCCTTAGAACCCATAATCACCGAAGGAAGGAAATACCAATTGCTGGGTTCATGGGTATCGTCGGGGCAGATATAATACTCGGCATGGGTAGCTGGGCGACGGATCCCACCGCGCGCGGCGATAAAGCCGGCCTGCCGATTGGCCGCCTGCGTGCCCAATAGCGTACCCGCCCAATGAGGATAGGCGTAGGTCTTGGGCTCAAAACCCCATCGCTCCATCAGTTCGAAGTTGGTGCGAAACGCTTCATAGGCCACTTTGAAACCATACCAGTCATAATGGATATGCTCGTGGCCATGGCCAAAAAAGCCGATACCATGGGGCCGGAGTTCTTGCTGCATGCGTTGGATAATGGGATAGCGCGTAAAATGCTGGAGCGAGTTGCTGACGATTTCGAGGTCCATCCGCAAACCGCGTGCAATGACCGCGTCCGTCGCCAACGAGAAAACCGAAGCGATACCCCACGGTGCATCGTAGGTAATCGACACCGCACCCTTATGGCCGTTGCGCCACTTGAGCGCCTCGACGCGAAAGACCTCCTCACCGCCATGGCGCACCACATAGGTATCCGGCTTGCCAGCAAGTTTGGCGCGTACTACGCTAGATGAGGCTGCGAAGCGCGCCGCATCCATATCCGATACGGAATCGGGCGCTTTAGTCGGGTTTTCCGCACAACTCCCCAGGCAAAAAGCCAGCGCCAACCCGCGTATCAATTTGATCATAAGTGCTATAATCTAAATGGTTTTCTCTCATATGCCAAACCAGATTCGATGCGAAATACCCGAAGGATATCATAGCTTTAGAGGCATGAAAAAAACCGCCGGAGAATCTCCAGCGGCAAGAAAAGATGTTATTCAGTTCGTTCGCTGATTCTACCTATCGCGGCGGAAAAAACGCTGTGGGAAATCGGAGCCAAAGAACGGAATCAGCGGAAACCATACGATCCAGTGCACGACTTTGAGCACTTTAAGCAGCATATTTTTCATAAGAGACCTCCAAAGCCCATCTTATCAGCCCGAGTAACCTTTGTCAAATTCATTCGCCATTGGCAAAAAGTTGCTGGGTTACCGCCGCCATCAGCTCCGGCCCGTCGCTCTGGCGGAAGAGAAAACGCACCTTGCCCTTTTCATCGATCAAATAGGTATAGGTCGAATGATCGACGAAATAGTCCGTCTGGCCCTCTTCCTTGTCGAACGAATAATGCCCTCCGTACTGGCCGATCACCTCGTCGATTTGCGACTTGTCTCCATGCAGACCGATCGCACCGATGTCAAAGTAGGCGAGATACTCTTTCAGCTTTTCCGCCGTGTCGCGTTCGGGGTCAACGCTGATAAAGAGCGTTGCCAGATCTTCTTCGCGTTCGCCTAGGAGTTGATAGACGCGGCCCATCTTTGACAAGGTCACAGGGCAGATGTCAGGGCAAAAGGTATAACCGAAAAAGAGCATTGCCGCCCGGCCGTCTAGATCTTTCAGCGCAAAGGGTTCGCCCTGTTGATCGACCAACGAAAAATCGCCGCCGATACCGCCATAATCCTGCAACGGCGGCACCTCGACTGCGGGGGCGGTTTGCGCAGCCGGTGTTTCCACCGGGTCGGGTGGGTCTGCGCAAGCCAAGGCGCAACAACAGAGCAGCCAAATGTTAATTCGACGCATAGCCCCCCTTGCGCACGGGTGCCATTATTTTCAATTGGGTTCCGTCGGCGAAACTAAGCTGTAGTTCCACCTCGTCGCCGGCCTTCAACGGCTGGCGCAACTGCATCAGCATCAAATGGGTCCCCCCTGATTCCAGCTCAATTTCTTCACCGGCCGGAACACTAACGCTATCGGCCTTGCGCATCGTCATACGACCGTTGCTGTGCTCCATAATATGGATCTCGGTCCGCTCGGCCGCCTGCGTCTCGGCGGCGATCAATTCGACGGAGTCACCGCCGCGATTTTCGATCACCAGATAACCGGCCGCCGGGCTGCGCGGGGGCGGCTCGCGGATCCAGGCATCGCGCACGGCGATGGGGTCACCGATCTCTTGCTCGGCGCAGCCGGCCGAGAACAACGCGACAAAAAACGCGTATGCGCATAGTTGCACCATATCACCTCCCTACGCCGGCGGCATAATCCGGGACTCGCCCGAGCGGATCCCGTAGTTGTCGCCCAACTCGGCATAGTCGACACCAGCGCGGCCGTTCCAATCGTAGACGACCCGGCCGCCCATAACAGTCAGCTCGCAATGCAAACGCTTGTCGCCCGAAATGCGTCCGCCAAACGAATCGGCATAACCGAACGATCCCTCCATCTGGTTCAGGACCGCCACATCGGCCACTGCGCCGACCGACAGATGGCCCAATTCCGGATGGCCGATTTCCTCGGCCGGGTTGACTGTCGAGGTGCGGATAACCTCGTAGAGCGGCATGCCCAGCACCAAAAACTTCGACATCGTCGTCGTCATATCGAGCATGCCCATGTTCATGCAGAGCACATGCAAGTCCGTCGAGATCGAGTCCGGGTAAAAACCCTGGGCGACGGCCGGCACCGCGTTGCGAAAACAGAAGCTGCCCGCCCCGTGGCCCACATCTAGGATCACGCCCCTTTCGCGCGCCTGGTGCAGATAGGGCAACACCTTGCCCTGTGCGTCGAACCACGGCGTCGGCCCACGGAAGACGTGGGTGCTGATATCACCCGGGCGCAGCTTTTGTGTCAATAGCTCGTAGTAGGGCCGTTCTTTTTTGAAGAAACCGAAGTCGATCATCGTCCGCGTATCGGCTTTCGCCGCCGCTTCGATGGTGCGGTCCACCGATATCCACTCGGGCCCGATATAGTGCGCCGTTTTGATGCCGACCACCACGTCTTCATGGTCTCTCGCCATACCGGACGTCTTATCCGTATCCATATCGTGCGGATTCTGCTCGTGCGCGATATCGGTCATACCCGTCCCGGCAATATTGATCAGCGCGAAGAGTCGCGTCTGGCAGCGGTCGATCACCCGCTCGCGGAAATCGGCAAAGTTGCGCCAGCCCGCGCTACCGGTATCGACCATCGTCGTCACCCCGGTGCGAAAGCTAAAGCCGTCGGGCAAAATGCTATTGTCCCCGGCCCACTGGTCGGGATTGCCTGGCGTCGCATAGGCGTGTATATGGATGTCGACCAACCCCGGCGTAACATAGAGCCCACCGACGTCGACGACCTTGCCGGTGCCTTCGACCGGCAGACCTGCATCCACTGCCGCGATCTTGCCTCCTTGGATCCCGATATCTTTTACCTCATCAATCCCATTTTTCGGGTCGATGACATGACCGCCTTTGAGCACTATATCAAATACCATATCCCTCTCCAATAAAAAGGGCGCCGATCCCAATCGAGTTCTGCGCCAACCGATAAACTTTAGGCCGACGCGATCTTCAACGCCGCATCCAATTCCCCCCGTTTCTCTAACGCCGCCATCGTTTCCTCATCCCCCAGATACTCCCCATCGACAAAAATCTGCGGCACCGTAGTCTGCCCCCCCGTCCGCTCCACCATCTCCTTATAATTCTTCACCGGCGGCTTCCACCCCATAATCATCGGCACCCCCCTCAACTCGTACTCGACCCCCTTCTTCTTCAACATCGCCTTCGCCATCCAACAAAACGCGCAAAGATAACTGCTGTACATCACGACACGGGCCATACGATCACCTCAACACTCTTTTGCTTCTATCAAAACCAAAGGGAAATCTGCGCACCCGACTCTTGGTGTTCCTACCAAGGTCAGAGAGAAACTCCTCACCCCCAAACCTTTTAGCTTCTACCAAAGTCCGATGGACGCATTTCTCTCACCTTAAAACCTCACGGCTTCTAGCGAGGTCTGGTGGAAAGATTTATCAAAAAGCGGATTGTTGACCCCTAGTTCACAGGATTGTGAAATAGCAGGGCAACCCCTCGGAGCCCGCCAGGGATAGCGGGCGAAAATGAGCGATTGATAAATCTTTTCACCAGACCGTCTGACAGCTAGCCAACATCTCCTTGCGACCACTGCTGATCAATAAGACGCCACAACGCCCCCGAAGGATTCTGGTCCCTAAGCTCCGCCGGCAAACGATGCTCGCGCACATTGTCATAACACTCCAACATCGCAAAACGCGAAATCGACGACGGCAAACCCACCGCCGTAAAACCCGGATGCCCCGTCGCCGGATAGGGACCGCCGTGGTTCATCGACGGTACCACCGCCACACCCGTCGGCATCTTGTCGTTGAGCAACCGCCCCACCTTCTTGCGCAACACCGGCTCGATGCGGCGATAGTGCGGCTCGTCCTCGCCCTTAGAATCGCTGTAGATGCAACCGGTCAGATTGCCCTCGAAATGCCGCGTCACTTCTACCGCCTGGTCCATATCGTCGGCGATGATCAACAGACTCTCGTTGCCAAAAGCCTCCTCCTGCAACGCCTCCGGGTCTTTCAAGAAGGTTGCACCATCGACTTTCAGCAGCGTATTCTGAAAACTGAACCCCTTGCCGCCACCGCGCTCGCCGCCGGCCAACACCTCGGCTCCGGCCCCTTTCAGCGTGCCGACGCTGCGCTCCATGCCGTTTTCGACCGCCTCGGTCAGCATAGTGCCCACCGGGGCTTCGGAGAATTGTGCGCTAGTCGCCTGGACGAAAGTATCGGTATTCGCACCCTTGAGCATCAAGATGACACCGGGGTTGGTGCAAAACTGACCGGTGCCCATGAGGCACGAGGTCGTAAATTCGCCGGCCAATTCCTCACCGCGCTCGACCAGCGCCCCCGGAAGAATCACCACCGGATTGATGCTACTTAGCTCCATATAAATCGGCTTGCCGGCCTTGTCGGCCGCTTCTTTGAGCACCAGCCCCGCGCCGCGTGAACCGGTATAACCCGTAGCGCCGATCTTGGGGTGCGACACCAGCCGTGCGCCGACCTCGTGGTTGGTGCGATAGATCAGCTGGACCGTCGCTTTCGGCATGCCGGTATCCTCGGCCGCGCCCAGTGCTTCTTCGGCCAAGAGCCGGGTCGTGCCCGGGTGCGAGGAGTTGCCCTTGCCGATCACGGGATTGCCGGCGGCGATGGCCGCGGCGAAATCCCCACCGGCAACGCTATTGAAAGCAAAGGGGAAGTTGTTCGGGCCGAAAACAGCCACGCCGCCGCCCAACGCGCCATAGAGCGAGCGGATATTGGAACCCGTGTCGATGTTCGGCATCGTCCACGAACGATTTCTTGCCGCCGTCGCCGCCTGGCGCAACTGATCGGTCGTGCGCGGCAACTCGATACCGGCGAGGCGAGGCGAGGCGGGCAAACCGGATTCGGCGTTGGCCATGGCAACCAGTTCGTCGGCGCGAGCCTCGATGCGCTCGGCGAAGCGCTCCAAGAAAGAAGCGACAATTTCATCACCCATCTCGGCGATCTGCTCGGCGGCCACCGCTGCAGCCTCGATCGCTTCTTCGACATCCTTGAGCGTACTGACGGGGTATACTTCGCCGGTGGGCTCTTTGGTTGCGGGGTTTTTTGGTTCGAAAGTACCTTCGGCGTCGGCTGGACGCCAGGTGCCGGCGATAAGTATGGGTTGGACGTCGGACATGTCGCGTACCTCCAGAAATTTGCTTGCCGTGAGTCTATCTGTTAGAGTAAATAAGTATAAGTAACGACCCTGACAGCCGCCAAGCAGCATCGGTGAATAACGGATACTGTGCAGATCTCCGGTGCCATTATCCGACCGGTCGGGATCCTTGCTCGCCCCATAAATCCCATAACCGCCATTTACTACGCCAGCGAAAACGCCAAGGACAATTGCTGACCATGCGCACCGGCCTCCACTGGCTCCACAACCGGCTCACGGCGCCGATAGACGCCGCCTCGCTGGTCTTTTTTCGCATCGGCTTTGGTGCGATCATGGCCTGGGAGGCCTGGCGTTTCTTAAGCGACGGAGTAGTCGACCGCCACTTTATCGCACCGGACTTTTATTTTAAGTATCTTGGCTTTGGCTGGGTCGAACCCTGGCCGGGCAGTTGGATGTACGTGCACTTCTACGCCCTCGGCGCCCTCGCATTATGTATCGCGGTCGGCTTCCTCTACCGTCTGAGCGCCACGCTCTTCGCCCTGGGCTACACCTATATCTTCCTCATCGACCAGACCCTATACCAAAACCACTATTATCTTATTTGCCTAGTCTCACTGCTGATGATCTTCGTCCCGGCCCACCGCACCCTCTCCGTCGACGCACGGCTGTGGCCGAACACTCGCTCTTCGTTTATCCCGGCCTGGCCGCTCTGGCTGCTGCGCGCCCAGATCGCCATCGTCTACTTCTTCGGCGGTGTCGCCAAGCTCAACCTCGATTGGCTGCAGGGTTATCCGCTGCGCGACTGGCTGCCCGGTTCCGACTTCTACCTGCCGCTCTTTTCCGATTTGTTCTACGAGGGTTGGGTCTGTCTGCTCTTCAGCTACGCGGGTCTGTTGATAGACCTATTGGCGGCCCCCCTGCTGTTGTGGGGACGGACTAGGGCTTGGGCCTTGGCCACACTTCTGCTTTTCCATTGCATGAACAAAGTATTGTTCGGCATCGGCGTCTTTCCCGTGCTCGCCTCAAGTCTGACCCTGCTTTTCCTGCCGCCCACCTGGCCACGCCGACTCTTTAATTGGCCGCACCCCGGCGACACCCAACCTCTTTTCTCCCGTCTGCGCACGCCGGCCCTGCTCGCTCTCACCGCCTATCTCATTGTGCAAACCCTGTTGCCTGTGCGCCACTTTCTCTACCCGGGCAATGTCAGCTGGACCGAGGAAGGCCACCGCTTCGCCTGGCATATGAAGCTGCGCGACAAGGACTGCTCGGCGGTATTCATACTGCAAAGCCCGAACGAGACCTGGCAGGTCGACCCACGCGACCATCTGACGTCCCGGCAGGCCCGCAAAATGGCTACACGCCCCTATATGGCCGTGCAATTCGCCCATTATCTCGTCGACTATGCCCGATCAGTCGATATGAGCCCGGTCAAAGTCCGTGCCCATATCGACTGCTCCCTCAACGGTCGTCGCGACTTCCCCCTTATCGATCCACATCTCGACTTGGCCACGCAGCAATACCATATGGGATCAACCCACTGGATCTTGCCTTTGCCCCATGCAGATCCTGGCGAGTTATACGATGAATACTAGCGACAATCTCAAAACTCGCATCCGACCCAATTATAACCAGCCGAATTTGACGCAAACGCGACCTCGCCTTCAATACGTTATTGGCACCACAATCCGTTTCGACAACATCTCCCCCCACTTATCATATACCGTCTCGTATAACTCGACCTCCCGCAAAACGCTATCTGGTCGCAGCACAGGACGAGCTTCTGCATCTTCCTCCGGCCAGCGCGTCACCAACATCGGCATCGGCTCGTGGGGCCCTTCCGCGACCGGCTCGTAGGGCACGTATACGTAGAATAACAGAAAGTGCGTCAACTGCTCGTTTTGCGGTGTGTAGCGCTTGTCCCTCCAACGTATAAAATCGGTGTACTCCTCTTGCACATAGCCTTCTTCGTCCGGCTCGTAAAACCAGTAGACGCTACCCAAACCGCCAAAGGGCCACCCGGCATTGTTAGGCGGTTTGAAAGTCGGCACGATCCCGGTAATCGGATCGATCTCAGCGCCCGACCGCGTCCGCCCGACGCAAACCCACCAACCCACATAGTCCGGCGGCGACGGCGCATACATTGCCCAGCGAGCCTGTAAATGAAAGATTTTGCGCAATTGATAAATCGACGACGCCCCGCGATAGGGCAACGGCTCTTCCGCATCGATAAGCCGCGCAAGCCGCCGCCCTTCGGCATTGAGCAACACCGTGCCCACCAATAGCGATAGCAGCAAATTGCGCTGCCAGTGCGGTCTGGATACAACGACGGAGGTGCGACCCGCAACACCCAACCGCGCCCACAGCAACGCCGGCACCAACGCCGCCTGCACCGTAAACATCGTTGCGGGAAAACTCTCCAGGCGCATACAAGCCCATAGACCGACCTGCAACAACGACAACAAAATCCAGCCAGTGCACCGAGCTCGCGCCCAGGGGCTCAAGATCAGAAGGCCGCCAAGCAATTCCATCAGCAGGGCCTGATAGCTGAGCATTTTGAAAACGAATAGCGGCAGGTGCGCGACGGCCCAACGGCCCAACACCCCCGACAGCGCCACATCGCTGAGCGCGTAGTACACCGCCGTGCCATCGGGCCACCAGGCCGGGTCGGATTTTTCTACGACGGTGGTGATGTAGATATAGGCCACGTTGAACACCAGCCCGAAGGTCCCCACCCGACTCCAACGATCTGTCCGAGTGACTCCACGTCCGTCAAACGAAAAGTACTGTCCCAGATCCATAAACTGCGCCCAGAACAACGCGTGAAAGAGCACGTCGTCGTGGTAATCCACCGTTTGCGATACACAGCGGTGGATACCCGTCGCCAGCAATAGGGCCAACGCGCAAAAACGCGTCTGATATCCCAATACCAAACCCAAAGCCAACACGGCATAAAGGCCAAAGAGCAGTTTAAGCGTCGCCACGTCACCGGCGGGCTGCGCCCAATACGGCAATGGCAATCCGTCGAAATAGGCCTGCATGCCGGGCCACAAGTCGATCACATCCCAAGCCAAGCCAACATCGTAGATCAACACGACACCTAGCCCTATACGGAAACAGGCGAGCGAGCGCGGATCCAAATCGGCTAGGGCGTTGACCCAAGCCCGCAGATAAGTGATCACTCGATTTGTTGGCATTTGCATAAACTGATCTATCTATTATTTTTGTCTTAAATTGCTTGTTTTTGAAGGATTTCGTTGTTTAATTGTAGTAACAGTTTCACCGGTAAACAACTGGATTGCAGACATATGAACGAAGAACGCGAAGACCAGCGAAAACCCGAGGAAGACGACGAGACCCGCCGCAACTTTCTCAAAAAGCTCACTTATGTCGCACCGCTGATGATCACTTTTCAGATGGATAGTCAGGCCGGGGCTTCAGATGACGACGACGACGACGATGACGACGATGACGACGGGGGCAAGAAAAACTCTAAAAAAAAGAAGGTCTCACCAAACCCCAAGGTCAAAAAGAAGAAGCGCTAACATTAATTCCTTCTCTTAATCCTTTCTCTTGATTCTTTCTACAACCCACAAAAAAACCGGCCCGCAATATACGGACCGGTTTTTTGTGTTTTAACTCTTCCGTTCAGCTTCCGACCAACCGCGCGATCTGACCAGCAATACTGCCCAACGGCAACACCAAATCCACCACCCCCGTCTTGATTGCCTCCATCGGCATGCCGAAAACTACGCTGGTCTCTTCGTCCTGAGCCAGAATCTTCGAGCCCTTTATCTTCATCTGCTGCACGCCCAACTTGCCGTCGGCGCCCATGCCTGTCATAATCACCCCTAGCGCAGCGGCACCGTAGATATCGGCGACCGAGCGCATCATATAATCGACGGCCGGCCGACAATAATTCTCGGGCGGGTCGTCGGTCAACATCAGCTGCACTGTGTTGCCCATCGACACCGCCTTCATCTGTTTGCCGCCAGGGGCGATATAAACGGTGGCCGGCTCGACGCGCTGCGCGTGCTGTCCTTCCACCACCCGAATCGCGCTCTTGTTGTCCAGCGAACGAGCCAAGGCGGCGGTGAAGGTCTCCGGCATATGCTGCACCAACAACACCGGGACGCGCAAATCGCCGGGCAACTGCGGTATCATTTCAGTTAGCGCATTGGGACCACCCGTGGAGATGCCCACCACCACCGCTTGCAACGGGGTGGTGGCGATTACCGGCGGGGCAGCTTGTTTTTGGGGGGGAGTCTTGGGGGCAGGGTGCTTGCTCCTGAGCGAGCTCAGGTAGCGCTGGGTAATATAGGCGTTGATGATCCGTTTGAGATCGCTGCCCAACCTATCCTTGTTCTCGCTGGCGGTGGCACCGACGGGTTTGCCCAAAAAGTCAAAGGCTCCCAGTTCCAGCGCCTTCATCGTCGTTTCAGCCCCCTGCTGGGTCAGCGAGGAGACCATCACCACCCCGACATCCGGTACCGTCTCTTTGAGCCGGGCAAGGGTTTCGATGCCGTCCATTTCCGGCATCTCAACATCGAGGGTGACCAGGTCCGGCTTGAGCTGCGCTACTTTGTCCAAGGCAATTTTGCCGTTGGGTGCCGAACCGACGAACTCTACATCCTCTATCTCTTGCAGCGCGTGGGTAACGATCATGCGGTAGAGGCTCGTATCGTCGACCACCAGTACCCGCAATTTGTCCAACCCGTTCTCCTTATTTTTCCAACACCCGATCCAAATCGAGCACCGCCACCAAAGCCGTTTCCATCTTGTACACAGCGCTAAAGAAAATGCCCCCTACCCCGGCCACATTGGCCGGTGGAGGCTCCGTATTCAAACCGTCGGCTGCGATAATATCAACGATCTGGTCTATCAGCAACCCGACTTCTACCCCGTCCCTGCGAACGACGACCACCCGCATATTCAGATCGATGCTCGCCGACTCCATCCCCAACTTCCGCCGTAAATCAATCACCGTCAAGAGTTGGCCGCGCAAGTTCAGCACGCCGCGCACATAATCGGGCGCGCGGTGCACGACGGTGATATCAAGATTGCGGTTGATCTCCCGCACCCGAGCCACATCAATCCCACAAAGCAAATCGCCGCTGCGGAAAAGCACCAGATCCCGGTCTTCAGCTTCAATTATCGGCACTGTCATAAGGCCAGGCTCCCCGTACCAAGACGGCGGCGAATCGCCTGCAAAATCTGCTCTCGATTTATTTTGATCAAATACTCATCGACCCCCGCGTCGCGCCCTCGGCGTTCGTTCTCTTCACCACCGAGCGAGGTCACGGCGATAATCGGCAAATGCGCAAAACGCGGCTCGACGCGCACTCTCCGGGCCAATTCCAAACCGTCGATCTCGGGCATCTCAATATCGGTAAGGATAAGGTCGATCTCATCACCGCGACGCTCAAGCTCGGCAAGCGCCTTGGCCCCGTCCTCGACGACCAACGCTCGATAACCGGCCTCGACGACAAAGCGTTCGAGCTGGTTGCGAAAAAAAGCCGTATCCTCGACGATCAGAATCGTCCGCTCCGACTCGGCCTTGTAGCGCGCATTGTGCTCTTCGATCCAAGTCGGTTCGAGCCGTCGCACCAAGTCGTACAAGTCGACCATAAGCGTGGTCCGGCCAGAGATGGTGGTCGAGCCCATAATACCCGCCTGCACAAAACCCTCCACGGATACGTCGACGGCCTGAGAAGTGATATCGACTAGCTCCGAAACCAATAGACCGACCTCGTGGTCGGCGACGGTAAACACGAGAACATAGAGGTAATCGGTCTCCGGCCTGGGGCTGACGGCCGCCGCGTCTTCGAGGGAAAAGAGTACCAGGTGTCCGCCGAGATACTGCATGCTAGCGCGAGTGCCGGTGCGTTGGATCTGGTCGCAGTGGATGCGCTCGATCCGCGAGACCAGACTGACGGGTACGGCCAACTGCTCGTCCGGATGATTGTACACCAACAACAATTCCTGCACGTCGCTGTCCAAGTCGTCGATATCCTCCTCGATCCCGGCGCTGGCCCCCTCCATCGCCTCTAAGTCTTTGATATCACTGATGCCGATTACGTCGAGGATCATCGCCACTTGACCGTCACCGAGGATCGTCGCCCCGGCATAGATCTTGCAAGCGCTCAAAAAATCATCGAGCGGTTTTACGACGATCTCCTCCGAGTCGAGTAGTTCGTCGACAATCATGCCATAGCGAAAATCACCGGCCTTGAGGACCAACACATTCAGCGCCCCCGAATGATCTTCGTCGACGATCTCGTCGGAAAAAACCTGGCGCAAACTGATCAGGGGCAATAGGTTGCCGCGCAATCGCAAGACTTGCGCATTGCCCAGCTCTTGGACCAACTCCTCCCGCCGCCACATCGGCACCCGGACCAATTCGGCCAGGTTAACCTGCGGAACCGCAAAACGCTCCGACCCCATGCCCACCAACAACGCGGGGATAATCGCCAGGGTCAACGGCAGCTTGACCCGAACCGTCGTGCCGCGCCCGACCTCCGAATCGATATCGACGATGCCGCCAAGTTTGGTAAGGTTGGTCAAGACGACGTCCATACCAACACCCCGCCCCGAAATATCAGTGACTTCCTCGACCGTCGAAAAACCAGGATGGAAGATCAACCGTACCAGGTCACGATCCCCCATACTATTGATCTGCGACGTGTCGTAGTTGCCCATGCTCAGCGCCTTGGTCCGAATATTTTCCGGGTCGATGCCCGCGCCATTATCGGTAATCTCGATAATCACTTGCCCAGCCTCGTGCAAGGCGCGCAAGAGCAATGTGGCCGTCGGCTGCTTGCCCTGTTCGTAACGAACACTCGGGGTTTCGATACCGTGGTCAAGGGCATTGCGCACCAAGTGGGTCAGCGGATCGCTCAACGCCTCGATGATGGTCTTGTCCAGCTCCACTTCCTCGCCTTCGAGCACCAACTCGACATCCTTGTTGAGATCGCGAGCAATATCACGCACGATGCGGCGGAACTTGCCGAAGACACTGCCCACCGGCTGCATCCTAGTGGAGACAACCGTCTCCTGCAACTCGGTCGTGACCTGGTCGAGCCGCTGCGTGGTGCGTTCGACGGCCGCGCCGTCACCGAGTGCGACTACTTGTTTGAGCTGATTGCGGGTCAGCACCAGCTCACCAGCCAGGTTCATCAACCGATCGAGCAGCCGTACATGGACGCGGAGACTGGTTTCGACAATCGGCGATTTGACGACGGTGGTCTTTTTTGCAGGAGGCATTGCGTCCGCTTGTCCATTGCGGTGTTGCTCCGGTTCGGACTCAGGTGCAAGTTCGAGCAATTGATCGACCAGCGCCGTAATATCCCGCTCCTCGGGCAAGCTGTCCGACTCCAACTCGGCACAAACCTCACCCGTCAAGCTCGCCATATCGAGCAATATTTCAGCCGTTGCGGCCTCGACGCCGAACCCACCGGCACGCAGGCGGTTTAGCACGTCCTCGCCCGCGCCCAACAATCGATCTAGATCGGTCAGGCCCTGTTCGCCAACCGCGATTTTAATTCTGTGAACGGCGTCGAATAAGTTAGCCAGGGCATCGACATCACCCGGCTTGCGCAAGAGCACCTCAAAGGCCTGGTCCATCTTATTCAGCAGATCGTAGGTCAAATTCAGGAAACGCATGACTTCCGGTGCAGGCCCCACGGCCGCATCCATCGCGAGCATCCCTTCGGGACCGAGATCGTCGCCATTCGCAACAGGTAACACAGGCGTTTGTGCCAAGGTATCGACCGCTTCCACCGGGGAAGCCGCCCACACCTGGTCGGGCTCCAGCAAACGCACTTGGGCTTCTTCAAGCTCCAATAACGACGCGACCACGTCTACATCGGCAACCGTGGCGAAGAGCACAAAGAGCGATGCACCTTGGGCGACTTGGCTCAATACGGTGCCCAACTCTTCTAATCCCGCGAGTACGCCTTCGTCGACCTCATCGGCGCCGTACTCGACGAGATACAGATAATCCAGCATCTCCAACGCCTCGTCGAGGGCCGCTTCATCCACCGACACGGGTAGGCTCGCCGTCGGCTCCGGTGTAGGCTCTATAGTTGGGGTGGCAACAGATTTGGCCGCGACAGGAGATGGTGTCGGAGATTGCGCGGCGGGTGACCCGCCGTCGGGAATGGCTTGCAAGGCCTCGAGTTCGGCGGCGATATCCCGTTCGTCGCTAGAACCGGTATCCGCGAGCATCCCTGCTAGAACGTCGGCCGACGCCAGCAATACGCTAGTACCTGTTCCGTCCAACACCAGCTGGCGGTTGCGCACCATATTGAGCACGCTCTCCATGCCGTGGGCCAGCTCGGTGATATTCTCTAAACCGAGAAAACTCGAGCCGCCCTTAATCGAGTGGACCGCACGAAAGACTTCGTTGACCAGGTCGTCATCAATTTCGGCGCCCGCTGCCTCGATGCGCAGCAGGTCGTTTTCGATGCCGTCGAGATGTTCTTGCGATTCCTCGATGAAGGCCTGTAGGATATTATCGTCGTAATCAGTCATTCATTGTACTAACTATCGCGGGGCTGCGCGTTGAGGTTAAATTGCTCGACCATCTCTTGCAAGGCGGCGCCCAGACTCGATAGCTCCTCGGCCTGTATATTGACCGCCGAAGCCGCCTGTTTTACGTCCTGGCTCACAGCGTTGACCCCCGCGATCTCGGTGGCGATAGACCGCGAAGCCGACGCCGCCTCGCCGACGCTCGCCGTTACCCCCTGCACCCCCTGCGCCGCCTGACCGAGATTCTGCGCCATGCTGCGCG